>Ga0116226_10002362_pt1 | contig 16402 bp, 14 predicted proteins | sample S1TSphfallax_FD_89692 | JGI IMG/M metagenome (GOLD analysis project Ga0116226, IMG submission 89692) | Host-associated microbial communities from peat moss isolated from Minnesota, USA - S1T2_Fa - Sphagnum fallax MG | ecosystem: Host-associated > Plants > Peat moss > Unclassified | place: USA...
CTACACGCTCTTCTGGGGCACGCTCTTCTCGCTCGTGACCGCGACGGTCGTGACGCGCTTCTTCGTCGACGTGGTCGTCGACAACGATTTGGTCACGAATCAGAAAGCGTACGGGGCGTAAGCTATGTTTTTCCGACGCTTGAACTGGAACGTCGTCGGCTGGTTCAACATCGTCTCGTGGATATCGTACGCGGTCATTGCGCTCGGCATCGCCTCGATGATCTTCCATTACGTCCAGACCGGCTCGGCGCTGCGGCTTGGCCTCTCGTTCACCGGCGGCACCGATATTACGGTGCATTTCTCCGGCAGCGTCAGCCAGGACCAACTCAAGACCGCGCTCGGCACGGTGCACATTACGGACGAGCAGCTCAACACGCTCTCCGTTCCCGGTGATGTCGGCACGCCGCGCTGGACGATTCAGACGCAGTACGACGTCGGCAACGATTCGGCGCCGGTTTGGGACGCGCTGAACGCAGCCGCACCGGGCGTCCACGTCGACCGCAGCGCCTCGCAGATCTCGACCGTCGGCGCGTCGCTCTCGCAAGAATATCTGCTCAACGCGATCAAGGCGCTGGTCATCGCGATCGCGATTCAGTTCCTCTACATCGCGTTCCGGTTCGGCTGGAATTACATCTTCGGACTCGTGACCGTGATCGCGCTCGTGCGCGACTCGGCGATGATGATCGGCATCTACTCGATCGCCGGCCGTCGCGTCGACGACGCGTTCCTCGCCGCCGTGCTGACCGTCATCGGGTACTCGGTGATGGATACGATCGTCATCCTCGACCGGATCCGCGAGAACGGCAAGCTCATGGCGGGCGAGCCGTACGTCAAGATCGTCAACACGTCGATCCTGCAGACGATGACGCGCTCGGTGAACACGCTTGCGACCGTGATCATCACGCTCGTCGCGCTGCTCGCGCTCGGCGGCGCCAGCCTGCAGAACTTCGCCTTCGCACTGCTGGTCGGCATCTGCTCGGGCGGCTATCACTCGATCTTCTACTCGGCGTCGCTCGTTGCGCGGCTCCAGCAGCGCAGCCGCGATCGCTCGCGCGCCGCAGCGCTCGACACCTCCGTGCCGCGCACGGTCGCGGAAGCCCGCGCTCGCGTGGCGAGCTCGGCGGAACGCGCCGCGATCTCGGCGGCCCGCAAAGCACGCCGTGAGCGTGAGCGTCAAGCCGCCGCGAACCGGCCGGGCGGCGGTCCCGTGCGCTACAAACGGCGCCGTACCGAAGGTCCCACGCCCGGCAGCGCCATCGGCACCGTCGAGCCGGATCTCGAGGACGGTCGCTACGAGTATCTCGAGCCGATCGACCCGCTCGATGCGCAGCAGGCCGGCTTGCACGATGAAGCCTACGAGATGGGCCACGAAACGATCTCGCTGAACCTCGGCGACGAGGAAGCGGCCGAGCAGCACCCCCCCGCCGCGGAGCACCCGCCCCACGGCCCCGAAACGCACGACCCCTAGCGCGCCCGGCCCCGAGCGGCTGCCGCCTCCAACACCCTCGGAGGCGGCCTTCGACGCGCTCTTAGCGCGCTTCGAGGCACCCGCCCGCCCCATCGACACGTCTCCGGTCGACACGAACGATGCTGAGCCGTTACCATGTCATCCTGAGCCTGTCGAAGGATGGGCCAGCCACGAAGCGTTCTTCGAGCATCTCTTCGCGAACGGTGATTCCTTCGCGAAGGGCAATCGTTTCGCGACGATCGGCAGCGCGCCCGAATTCTTCTCGAAGATCATGGGCGTTACGTTCGAGGGGCGTCAGGACATCGTTGCGGGGATGCGTTCCGGCCGGCCGCTCGAGCTGCGGCGCGATCCCAAAAACGCTTACGATCCAAACGCGATCGGCGTCTGGTACAACCAACTGCAACTCGGCTATCTGCGCCGAGAAATCGCGCGCGAAATCGCACCGACGATCGACGCCGGTGCGCGCTACGTCGCTGAGGTTACCGACGTCACCGGCGGCGGGACGCGGAGTTTCGGCGTCAACATCATCGTGCGGCGCACCGACCTCGTTGCCGAACGGCCGGCACCGGTCGCGCGCGCGGGCGCGATCTCGCGTGAGGCGATCGTGCGGGCGCTCATCGGTGAGCGGCCGATTCGCGATTCGCAGCGCGCGGTGCTCGAGCGCATCGAGACGCGGAAGAACACCCTCGCGGTGCTCGGAACGGGACGCGGCAAATCGTTCTGCTTTCAGTATCCGGCTGCGATGCGGGCGATCGAGAACGGTGAACGGACGCTCGTCCTCTACCCGCTGCGCGCGCTTGCAAACGATCAGTTCGAGGCGCTGGTGCGGCGGCTCGGCCCGCTCGGCCTGCGCATCCTCCGGGCCAACGGTTCGATCGACGCGGAGGAGCGCTCCGCGCTGCTCGCGGCGCTCGAAACCGGCGCCTGGGACATCATCTGCGCGACGCCCGAATTCGCGCAGTACCACATCGACCGCTTTGCCGCGCATCCGCCGGGGTTGGTTGTCGTCGATGAAGCGCACCATCTCTTCGAGTCCAAGCATCGCGCCGCATACGCGACGCTCGCGGCGACGATCGCGAAGCTCGGCTCGCCCCAAGTGCTCGCGCTCACCGCGACGGCCGGCGACGATGCCTTCGCGCACCTGCGCGCGGCGCTCGGTATCGAGGCGTGGGTCATCGACCCAACCGTACGCGAGAACCTCACCGTCGTCGAGGCGCGCAATGCGACGAACAAGACGGCGTATATTGAAGAGCGCGTGCGCGGCGAAGGCAAGGCCATCGTGTATTGCAATTCGCGTCGCGAGGCGACGAAGGTGGCGGAGCAGTTGCGCCGCACCCTCGGCAACGCCGTCGCCTTTTATCACGCGGGGATCCCGTCTGCGGAGCGTGTGGAGATCGAGCGGCTCTTCCGCGAAGGTACGGCCCGCGTCGTCGTCGCGACCTCCGCGTTCGGCGAGGGCATCGATCTACCCGACGTGCGCAACGTCTTTCTCTATCACTTGAATTTCGATTTCACCGAGTTCAATCAGCAGGCCGGACGCGGCGGCCGCGACGGCGACGCAGCCGAAATCCATCTGCTCTTCGGCACCAAAGATCGCTCGCTCAACGACTACATCATCGACCGATCCTCACCGCCGCTGCACACGCTGCGCAACCTCTACCGCGAGATGAAGAAGATCGCGATCGACGGCATCATGCGCATGACGCCCGCCGACGTCGCCGACACGCTGCAGCTCGACAAAGTCGACAAGAGCACGATAAGTGCGGCACTACGGATTTTCGAGGAAGCCGCGCTCGTTGCACGCGGCGCCGACGACGACGGCTCCTACGTCCGCTTCTTGCCCGTCGAAGGCAAGATCGACCTTACCACCAACGCCCGTTTCGCCGAAGGCGAAGCCGAGCGCGAAAACTTCGAGCGCTTTTGCACCCTTGCCCTAAACGCAAAAGCCACCGACCTCGAGCGCATCATCAACCGCCCCATCTACCCCTCCAACGTCCCGTTGATCCGCTAATCCGTTCGTCGCGATAGTCGCGTTCGCCCGTGATCGGGTTGAAGTACACGACCGTTTCGTGGCCGGTTGAGGGGTCGATGAAGCGTTCAGGGGTTGGTTCGAATCCGGCGCGCATGGGTGTGCGCTTTCGCGAACCGTAACGCGATCGCTCGAAGACGATCAGCCCTGCGGCTGCTGCGGCCTCGAAGGCGAAGAAGAGTGCGATGAAATGCCCCGCGAACGTGGCCGCAAGCGCCGCGACACCGAGCGCAAGCGTCCCGCAGAGCACGCCGGTTCGCAGCGTCACGGCGTCGGGGCGAGCACGACGGCCGTTCCGTAGGCGATGATTTCGGTCATCGACTGACCCATTTCCGTTGAGTCGAACATCATGCGCAGGACGCCGTTTGCGCCCATCGCGGCGGCGTTTTGTACCATCCGGTCGATTGCCTGACGACGTGCGTCTTCGACCATCTCGGTGTATTCGTGGATCTCGCCGCCGAAGATGGTCCGTATCCCGGCGACGATGTTGCCGCCGAGGCCACGACTGCGCACGACGAGTCCGAAGACTTGGCCCTTGGTTTCGAGGACGCGCTGGCCCGCGACGTCCTCGGTCGTTACAACGATCATGCCGGGTGTTATCGGTGCTCGTGCTCCAGAGTTTCGAGCAGTTTCGTTCCATCGACCGAGCCGCGGCCGCTGGCGGCGTCCCAGCCCGGCGCGGCGGCGTAGCCGCCGTTGTTGCCGACGGTGATGTCGTGGAAATCACCGGCTGGCGCGGCGTAGATCGATTTCTGCAAATCGCCGAGCGGCGTGCCGAGGTTCTGCTCGAGGCGGGCGTCGAGTGCCGCGTAGAACGGCGCGACCGCGCTCGTTCCGCCGACGGATTCCAGCGCCGCGCGGCCGCGACCGCCCATCGGCACGAGCACCGCGATTCCCGTCGTCGGATCGGCGTCGGCGGAAATATCCGGCGTGCCGCGGCCGTCGATCGGCAGGGCGTGCTGATCGGGCGGGCGCGGGTTTGCCGCGCTGATCCCGCCGCCGGTCGCGCCCTGATGCGTGCGCAGTTCGTTCCATACGGTCTCGCGTTTGATCGAACCGTCGGTGTCGGTCGCGAGCTTGGTGCCGCCGGCCGCGATCACCGAGGGACTCGATGACGGGAAATCGGTGTGCAGCCGGCCGTCCGGGATCCCGTCGGTTGCGCCGTTGTCTCCCGCCGCGGCGAACACGTTGACGCCCATCGCCTTCGCTTCTTTGAAAAGGCTGTTGAATGCCGCGATCGCCTGCGGCGTGTACGCTTCTTCGGGTGCGCCCCAAGAGATCGAGAGCGCCGTGTTGTGGTGCGTGTCGTGCAGCGCGGTCGCAACCGCGTCGATGAAGCCGCGATCCGTATTCGGAGCGATGTAGATCGTCTTGTCCGCGTTGGGCACGAGCGAACCGATCATCTCGGTGTCGAGCATGTTCTCGCCGGTCGGACCGGGATCGGACGGCTCGGTCGCGCCGCCGTCGACGTTGACGACATGGAACGGCACATGCGCGACACCGAGCTGCTGCAGATACGCCGCCTGCGTGCGATCGTCGTAGCGACCGCCGAGCGAGATGACGCCGACGTGCTCGCCCGTCCCGTCGCCTTTGGGGAAATCATACGCCTTCGCGAGTTCCGGCGGTGTGAAGACGTGTGCGGCGCTTGCGGCCGGCTGCGCGACCAGATGCGACTTCGATGCCGCGCGATCGTCCAGACCGAACACGCCTTCGATCGAATCGCCGATCGCTGCCGGAACGGTGATCTCGCCGCTCCGTCCGCGATAGGTCTGCGCCGCATCGTGATAGCGGCCGAGCTCGACGCCGAACGCCGACTCCATCTGCGCTGCCGAACCGCTCAGTGCGATCGAGCGCGCCGCGGAATCGATCGAGCTGACTTCGAGGCCGTACTCTTTCGCGAACGAGGTGACGCGAGCGATATCCGCCGGACGCGCCCCGTGTTCGCGCTCGAATGTTTCCCGTGATTGCCCCGCGTATCCGTCGGGGATCGGATTCTCGGGCTTCAGCCGCACGGTGACGGCGAGACGCTCGTCCGCCGGAACCGGCGTAAGGAACGTGGCCTCCGGATCGAGCGCCTTTGCGCTGCCGGCGATGGGAACACGGGGTGTCGAACGAGCGGGATCGATGAACACGAGGCGGACCTCCAGCTTCGAGAGAGTTGTGCTCATCTTTCACGCAGCTGGGTCGACATAGCAAGGCCTGCCGATTCAAGGGCGATGCCGTCTGAAGAAAAGAAACGAGAGCGCATGGCTGATCTGCCCCGCGATCGGTTTCAGCTTACGCTACCCGATCAGTGTCCGGCTTGTCGCGCTGAGCGGACTGTTTGGGCATGGGATGATCCGCCGAACATCCCATGCATGTGCACGAATTGCGGTGCGTCCCGTAGCAATCTTGAGCGGGCGAAATATGGACCGCTTATGGGTCTTGTGGCCGACGGGCGTTTCGGCCGCTCGAGCCGGGCTCGTCAAACGGAAGCCCAGAGGCGTCAACTTATGATGATCGCCGACGGGCAGTGCGTGCACTGTATCTTGCAGTTGCGTGCGAACATAAAACCGAGATATGCGCCTATACCCGCAGCGTGGATATCCCCGCTGCCAATCTTGCAGATTACCATGTTCCGCGACTTACCGGCGAGTTCGTTTGTCCTTGAGGCGCCTGATCTTGCGAATGGGAAAGAGGGCGACCATATTTTTCAAGTTCAACTTCACGACCGGCTCGATCGTGACCTAACGTCGGATCAAGGCGTCTGTGTAAGAAAGCACTGGCTCGTGCCATCCTGCCCAGAGCATAACCGTGCACGCAGCCAGCGCCTTGAGGATATTTCGTATCTCGTCCATCTCATTGCGTTTGTCATTGACGCGAGAAATATTTCGGATGCGGATAAGGCAATGGAGGTGCGATCATTTGTCGACGTAGCGAAGATCGCTCATTCACACCTTGCCGCCGAACTCGATTACCTTCGTCGCGCTAAGCGAGAGCCGGGTGACGGGTAAAGGGAACGATATTGGAGTTTTCAGGCGCTGCCGGCGCATCCGAGTGGGCGATCAAGGCAAGCACCCTCGTCGGATCGAGAGATACGGGATCGTCACAGCCACAGTCGCGCAGAGGGAGAATCGTAAGCGATTCTACCCCTGCGTTGCGCGCGAGTTCGATTTGATCTCGCGTCGAAGCGTCGATCAGGAACGACGTTTCAGGTAGCAGCACGGTATACAGCGGCGACATTTTTGGAAAATACGCTCCGAATCCAATCAGTCCATTGCCCAATTCGCAGATAAGTTTTCCCTAGGGATAGTGTGGATAACTAGTGTGTCAGATGGTTGGCACAATAGATGCCCGACCGGTCCGGCAGCACGGAAATCAATTACGCGCGTTGTCGTTCGTGCAGTGCATCAGTCTGCGCGCAAGCGGATCGAGCGCGCGTCCGCGCCAGCGATAGGTGTAGTTGAGGCGGCGGAACGTGTTGAGGATGCGGCGTCGCAGATCGTGACGCGCGTGGATCGCGCGGTCGGCGTTTGCGAAGATCGATTCGTACTGCCGTTCCATGGCGGCTTGTACCGCGTCGAGTGCGGGAGGTTGCGAGCCGTTATACGGCATCGCGAGGGGCCAGAGTGGGGCGAAGAAATCCCCCGGGTCGAGGGCGGCGACTTCGTCCCGTGTGTAGGTGCGGCCGCTTTGGCCGAGGCTTGCGTATTGGCGGCCTTTGGCGGCTTGGCGTTCCATGGGGAGCACCCAGCCGTAGTGATCGTAGACGTAGGGGAGCACGAGGGCGCGGCCGGTGTAGCCGGTGAGGCGCTCGTGGACGTCGCCCTCCCAGCGTACGCCGTCGGTGACGCGGAAGAACGCGAGACGGCGATCGACGCCGATCACCCAACGGAACGATTGCAAATAATGCCGCGTGTAGCCGTCGACGAGCGCGATTTCGTCGCCCAGCGACGGGAGATTGCGGGCGATGCATTTCGCTACGGGACGATGCACGTCGTCGGCGTCGACGAATGCCGCCCACGCGCCCGGCGCATGCGCGCGGTGCAAGTCCAGCACGCGGTTGCGTGCATCGGCGAAGTTCACGAACGGCGCGCGATCCACGATCAGCGCACCGCGGTGCGCGAAGGCCGATCCCGCAAGCACCTGCGCGTTGGGCCCCCCGGATTCGGGGGCGTTGTCGTTGACGAGAAGTACGTCGGCGACGCCCTCGAGACTGCGCAAGAGCGACGGCAAGAACGGTTCCTCACGTTTGCCGACGATCAGGTGTGCGGCAACCGTGATGGGCCATTGCGCGGCGACCGTCATGTGCGGTTCGCTGCGAGCATCATGGGCCGATACGCTTGTACGTCACGACGTCGTCGATCCGGTAGATCGCGCGGTAGCGGTGCGCGGCGACCTCAGCGCGGATGCGCGGGAGCCACGAGCGCTGAAATTCATCGTTGGGGTAATCGTCGGCGAAGACGAGGTAGTCGGGGCCGGAGATCGTGTTGAGCGTGGCGCTGGGATCGTGCGCGGCGATGTGCGTGAACCACTCGTCGTGCGTCGAAACCGAGGCATTCGGCGGCAGGCTCTCGAGCGAGAACTGCGCCGCACGTAGATCGTGATAATTCGGCTTGAGAAAATGCGCCGGATGGAGCGGATTGAAGGCGATGAGCACGATCGCGGAAATCCCGATCGCGATTTGCGGCCAGCGCTCCGCGCGGCGGTCCGCGACGGCGAACGCGGTGCCGACGATCAGCCACGGGCTCCACAGCGCCGCGTAGTGGTTGCCCATGTGATAGACGAGTTGGTCGTTGGCCAAGAGCACGATCGCAAGGCCGGGCAGCGCGAGCAGCGACCAGCGTGAGAAGAACGGCAAAAACGCGAGCGGCGCAAAGGCCTCGATCAGATACGTCAGCCGCCCGAAGGTGAGGAATTCGCGCACGAACGCGACGGGGTGCAGCAGCGGCGCGACGAGCAGCGCGAGCGGCCCCGCCGCAAACGGATACTGATAGAAGTGCGCCGGATTCCACGGCCCGACGCGCGGCACGACGACCGCATAGTAGAACGCATCCGAGGCGATCGCCAGCACCGCGAGCAACGCCCATGCGGTGCGCGAGCGCCAGCCGCCGATCGCAAGCGCGATCCCCGCAATCGCGAGTTCCAGCGTCGTATCCTCGCGCACGCCGCACGCGAATATCGCGCACAACGCAAACCAACCCCACGCTTTGCGATCCGCCGCGACGACGAGGCCGAGCACGAGCGGTGCATACAACCCGACCTCGTGAAACTCGCCCCAGCCGATCGCGAGCAGCGGCGGATAGACGAGCGTCAGGATCGCCACCAGCAGCGCCGACTGTCCGCCCGCGCGCGGCGCGACGAGCAAATACGCGAGCGGCGCGACAGCGACCGTTGCCGCGACTTGCACGAACTGGATCGCGAGCACCGCGTGCGTCGCCGCCAGCAGCGGCCAGAGCAGCGCCAGCGACGGCGACCAATGGAAGCGGTAATGCGTCCCGTGCTCGATCCCGTTGCGCATCCCGCCGAACGTGTCGAGGATCGCTTGCGCGAACGTGCCGCTGTCGGCGCCGTAACTCCAGAAGTTCCAGCGCAGCACGTCGAGCGTGCTCATGATGACGAACGCGACGAGCGTGGCGACCAGGAGCGCGCGACGCCGGTCCGGCAGAGAAACGACCAAAGCATCGCGGGCCTTCGCGGCCCGGAAAGGTCACCCTTCGTTTGGATTCGGTCGTGCCGCTGGGCACCACGATCTGCCGGTTCGAGCACTTCGAGAGCCCGTGGTTCGCCCGCTGGAACGCGCTCGTCGATGCGGAGCTGCGCGAGATCATCGCGTTGCAAGGCGCCCGCGACGGCCATCCGCGCTATCACCGCAAAGCGTGGGAGTGGTGCGCGGTGCTTGCCGCCATCGAGGCGCGTGGCCTCTTGCGGCCCGGCGTGCGCGCGCTCGGCTTCGCGGTCGGCACGGAGCCGGTCGCGGCGATCCTCGCGGCGCACGGCGTCGACGTCGTCGCAACGGATCTACCGGCCGGAGAGAAAAACGTGCGGCAGTGGTCGGCGGCGCAGCACGCCGCCTCGCTCGAGGCCGTCTACAAACCGAACCTCGTCGCGCGCGAGCTGTTCGACCGCCACGTGCGCTTCGAGCCGCTCGACATGACGAAGCCCGTCCCATTCGAGGCCGGCACCTTCGATCTCGTTTGGAGCTGTTGCGCGTTCGAGCACCTCGGGACGCTCGAACGCGGCCTGGACTTCGTCGTGCGTTCCTCGCGTCTGCTCAAGCCCGGCGGCTTCGCCTTTCACACGACGGAATACACCGTGACCTCGAACGAGAAAACGCTCGAGCGCGGCGAGGTCGTGTTCTACCGGCGCCGCGACATCGAAGCATTGGACCGCCGCTTACGCCGCGAGGGACGCACGCTCGAGCCGGTCGACTCCTTCGCGGGCGATGCGCGCGACGATCTCGTCTACGATCGCGCGCCGTATTATCGCGAGCCCGATCGCGAGCACATCAAACTCGAATTCTCGAACCACATCATCACCTCGGCGTTGATCGTGGTGCGCGGCTAGCGCAGGCTCTCGAAGACCGCGAGCAGTTCGCCCGCCGTTCGCACCCACGAGCGCTCGGCGGCGCGCGCATAGCCGCTTTCGCGCAGGTCAGCCGCGATCGTCGGATCGCCCGCGATGCGCAAAATCGCCTCGGCGAAGCCCAGCACGTCGCCGGGCTCGGCGTAGAGCACGGCATCGCCGCCGACTTCCGGCAGCGCGGGCGCGGACGACGAGACGACCGGGGCGCCGTTGGCCATCGCCTCGAGCACGGGCAATCCGAAGCCTTCGTAGCGCGAGGGAAACACGAAGGCAAGGCACGCGCGATACGCGGCTGCGAGCGTCGCGTCGTCGACGACGCCGAGCGAGACGACGTCGAGCCCGTCCGCGCGCGGCAGCCCGAATTGGTTCGGCCCGATGTGCACGAGGCCGATCGCCGGTTGCTGCACGCGCACGATGCGCATCGCATCGTAGAGCGTCGGGAGGTCTTTGCGTTCGTCCGTATCGCCGACGTAGAGCACGAACTGCTCGAATGGCAGCGCCGGAAGCGCTCCCGGCGCGAGTTCCGTCGCACCGAGCAGGATCGGCGTGATCCGATCCGGTGCAAGATCGAGGTGCCCGGTAAGCGTGCGCGCGGAGAACGTGGAGTCCGTGACGAGCCGGTCGCACAGCCGCGCGGCGCGGCGCAGCGAGACGCGGGCGCTCTCATCGAACGCTTCGGCGAACGGTAGCGCATCGTGCAGGGTCGCGACCGATTGGCCGCTCCACGTCTCCCAACTCGGCCCGTTGAAGGGGAACCACCACGCATCGAAGGCGCCGGGCCGCGCGCGCGAGCGCACCGGATAGGCGACGCCCTCGGCTTCGTTCCGATAGCGGGCGCGAACGAAAAAACTGAACCGTTCCGGTACGACGAGCGTGACGCGAACCCGATCTGCGTACGCTTCGCGCCACGCGCGCAGGATCGAGCGCACGTAGCGTCCCGTCCCTCGCCGATTGCCGATGAGGTTCCACGCATCGAGTCCGATGTGGGTCATGCTCGCGCGGATTTCACCACGTCGAGCGTCAGGTCGGCGCAGCGGTCCCACGAGAACGCCGCCGCGCGCACGGGGCCGCGCCGGGCGAGTTCCGCGCGCGCCGGGGCGTCGCCGGCGAGCGCGCCGAGCGCCGCGCGCCAGGCGTGAACGGACTCCGGATCGTCGACATAGTGCGCGGCATCGCCGCCGACTTCGGGCAGCGATGCGGCGCGCGCGAGGAGCGCGGGCGCGCCGCATGCCATCGCCTCGAGCGCCGGTAAGCCGAAGCCTTCGTAGAGCGAGGGCACCGCTACGATCGTCGCGCCGCGATAGAGCGCCACGAGTTGATCGTCGGGCGCGTCCGCGATCACGATCGCTTCGGGAACGACGGGATTCGGCCGCGTGAACACGAGCGCAACGTCATCGTCCGGAAACGCGAGCCGATGCGCGGCGGCGAGCGTTGCCGAATTCTTGTGTTCGTCGTGCGCGCCGACATAGAGCACGTAGCGCCGGCCGACGAGAACGGCGGGCAGCGCGTCGTCGTCGCCGGGTGAGAAGCGATCGTCGGCCGCGAGCGGCACGACGTGCAGCCGGTTCGTCGGAATTTCTAAATAGCGCTCCACTTCGTGCGCCGTGAAAAGCGAATCGCAGGCGATGGCGCTCGCGCGCGTTGCCGTGCGGCGGAACGGCGTCTGTTGCGATTCGCGCTTGCGTTCGTCGAGATCGGGAAACGCGAACGGGACGACGTCGTGGATCGTCGCCGCCGCCGGTCCTTCGGTTGCGGTAAACGTGCCGTTCCACGGATGCCAGGTGACTTCCGCATCGCGCGGGACGCGCGAATACACGTCCACATCCGCGACGCCGAGGGCGCGAGCGAACGCCGGCGCAAAGCGCCACGGAAACGGATCGCGCACGATCAGGCTCACGTGGACGTCGTCGCGCTGGATCCAGCGGGTGAGGATCGCGCGGGCGTAGCGGCCGATGCCGCGTTCATCGCGGATGAGGTCGTGCGCGTCGACCGCGACGTGAAAGACGCTCATCGCGTATTGGGGCAGGGCTGCAGCGAGGTTACACCGTTGACATTCGTGTGTTGTAAGAGATATTGAATCACCGGCGAGAGGGAGTTCGCATCGACGGTGGGCGGCGGCGTTTGCGCCGGCGTCATCATGCGCGGATGATCGCGCAGGTTGGTCGCCGACCACGGATCGGTCCGTTCGCCGTCCGGATACTTCCACTTGTACGGAAAGCGTGCTTTCTCTTCATGTCCGTCCGGAAAGTGCACCACGGCTTCGATCGTCTCGTAATAGGTCGTCCCGCGTACGTCCGTGATCGTCGGCGGGATGAAATCGACGAAACCGCACGGCGTACTCGCATTCATGTCACCGGTGCCGTTCCCGCCCGTGCCGTTGCCTTCCGCGTTGCCGGCGTCGCCGCCGCCGCTACCGGGCCCGGCGCCGACCCCCGTGCCGTTGCCCGTGACGCCCTGGCCGTGGCCCAGACCGCTATGCGCGAGTTCGGCGTAGACGTCGACTTTGGGGTTCGCGTGGCGCGAGACGCTGCCGCCGTGTGTTTGCTCTTTTTGGGCCTTGGTCCGGGGCGCGGCGACTTGCGGGTGCGGGGCGATCTTCGCCCGGGGCACCACGCGAACGACCGGCGGCGGCGTTGGGGTGGGCGTCGGTTTCGGCGCCGGCGGCGGGGTTGGGGGCGGCGTGCGCTGCGCGATCGTGAAGATCGTGGGCTCGACGTGGGTCTCGGCTGGCGGCGGCTTCGGATGCAGCAGCCCGATCACGATTTCATTGAGCGCAATCGAGAGTGCAACGGCAAGCACCCACCGGCGCTGCTCTTGTCTGGTCAACGTGTGTTCTTTCCACGTGCCGCGAAGGCTACCCCGGAACGCGGCCGTCCGGACGCCGCGGTTGCCGGGAAAACCAGGGTCCGCCGGGACGGCCGCGAACCCGCCGAGCCGTGGCTACGCAACTGATCGAGGACCTCATCCGGGCGATCCCCGATTTTCCGATCCCGGGCATCCTCTTCCGCGACATCACCCCGCTGCTCAAGGATCCGGCCGGATTCAAGGCGCTGATCGACCTCTTCGTCGACGGCGCGAAGGATCTGAAGATCGACTACGTCGTCGGGATCGAGGCGCGCGGCTACATGATCGGCGCGCCGCTGGCGTACGCGATCGGCGCCGGGTTCGTCCCGGTCCGCAAGCCGGGCAAGCTCCCCGGCACGAAGCACCGCGAGGAATACGCGCTGGAATACGGCACGAACGCGCTCGAGATCCACGACGACGCGGTCGGCCACGGGCAGCGCGTCCTCATCGTGGACGACCTGCTCGCGACCGGCGGCACGATCGCCGCGACCCTCCGGCTGCTCGCGAAATTGGGCGCCGATGTCGTGGGCGTCGCGGTCTTGATCGAACTTGCCGCACTGAATGGACGCGCCGCTCTTCCCGGGGTCGACGTCACCTCTTACATTACGTATTAGGCAATGCTTAGTACGAAACCGTACTAAAATGTTAAGTTTCGGCGAGTTTCGGCTTTAGCGGCCATGCCTGGGGAACATCTCAGGCGCCGGGTCGGTCGTTTGCACTAAATGTTCTCAAGGAGAAATGCAGATGGACGCGGTTCGGTCGACTCGGATGTCGTGTATCTTGGCGATTTTTGCGCTAGCGGTCGTGGGTGTCGGGCCGCTCGCTGTTGTGTTCGCATCGTTCGTCGCGCGCGGCGATCACGGCTTCTTGGCGATCGTTGCGCTCGTCGGGATCGTGGTGGAGAGCGCGGTTCTCGCGATCGTCGCGGCATACACGCTCGCGCACGTGAAGCGCCTTGGCATCGTCGCCGGTGCCATCGCGCGAATTATCGATCTGTGTTTTCCACGTATGACGGCCGCGCTCAATGGCCTCGCGAAGGGCGATCTGACCGCACGGTACGTTCCGGTTTGTACGGTGCTCGAGGACGAACGCGGATCGGATATTGCCGCGGAACTTACGCGGCTTCACAATCGACTGCTCGTCGACGGATTTTATTTCATCGCGCGTAAACTCGATGAGAGCCTCGATCAGTTGCAATGCGCCGTCGGAGACGCCTCGTCGATCGCGCTCGCGGTGCGCGCCGTGAGCGACGAGTTGGGCTCGGCCGCGCAGACCTCATCGCAGGCAGTGACGAGCATCGATACCTCGCTCGCCAATTTGCTCGAGCAGGCGCGCCTCCAGGCCCGCCGCGCCGCCGAAGGCCGGATCGGGAGCGAGCAGCTCGTGATCACCGTGCGTCAAATCGCCGAGGGCGCGCACCAGCAGAACATGGCCACGGCCGGCGTGGCAAACGCGATCTCGCGGATCAACGAACAGATTGCTGCCGTCGCCGATGCCGGCAACCGTCTCACCGGGGCCGCCTCGCACGCCGGTGCGGGAACCGCTGCCGGTCGCGCTGCCGTCGAGGAGACGGTCGTTGCCATGAATCGGTTGCGTGAAGCGTCCGATGAAGCCCGCGCGGCGATGGCCGACCTCGTCGGGCAGACGGATGCGGTCGGGTCGATCGTCGACGCGATCGAAGCGATCGCCGACCAGACGAATTTGCTCGCCCTCAACGCTGCGATCGAAGCGGCGCGCGCCGGCGAACATGGCCGCGGGTTCGCCGTGGTCGCGGAAGAGATTCGCAAACTGGCCGAACAGTCGAACGGCTCGACGCGTGAGATCGCGGGAATTCTGGGCCAAATCCGGACGGGAACCATGAAGACCTCGGCATCGTTCGGTTCGGCCGTCGAGGTGATGGACGAAGGGCTCGAGCGCGCGACGCAGGCCCGTGAGGCCCTCGGTGTTCTCATCGATGCCGTCATCGGCACGGAGCGCATCGCGGGCGAAGTATCGGCGCTCGTGGACGGCATGCGGACGGATTCCGCGGCGGTTCGTGACGCGGTCTCCAGCGTTTCGGCGGTTGCTGAGGAGAACGCCGCCGCTTCGGAAGAAATGCAGCGATCCTGCGAGTCGACGCTTGCCCTGGTCGACTTGTTCGCGCGCTCGGCGGCCGAAACCGCGGCCGGCGCGGAGACGATGCGGTCGGCCGAGTTGGACCTGACGGGAGCGTTCAGCCACACCTCGGAGCAGGCCGGCGAGCTCGCCGACCGTGCCAGCGAGTTGACCGCGGCGATGTCGCTCTTCACGACGGAGCGGGGCGCTGCGCCGGGACATGCCGGTCAGCTGGCGCTGCCGCGTGAACTTGCCTTCGCGTAGACGGCGGAACGCTTGGAGGGGATGGCGTGTTCTGGCGTGATAGACCAATCACGAATGACCATCGCCGACCTCGTCGCTAAAGTTCAACACTACGACCCCTCGCTCGATGGGGCTTGGTTGACGGCGGTTTACGAGCTCGCCGACGCCGCCCACCAAGGACAATTGCGCGCTTCGGGTGAGGCCTACGTGGCCCACCCGCTCGCGGTGGCCGATATTCTCGCCGACCTCGAGATGGACCGCGCCACGATCGCCGCGGCGATCCTCCACGACGTGGTCGAAGATACGGTCGTTACGAGCGAAGAGGTCAACGAACTCTTCGGGCCCGAGATCGCGGCGCTCGTCGATGGGGTCACGAAACTGACCCGGATCCCGTATCAATCCAAGGAAGACGCGCAGGTCGAGAATCTGCGCAAGATGTTCCTCGCGATGGCCAAAGACATTCGCGTCATCATCATCAAACTCGCGGATCGTCTGCACAACATGCGCACGCTGGGCTCGCTCCCGCCGCAGAAGCAACAGAACATCGCCAAAGAGACGATCGAGATCTACGCGCCGATCGCCCATCGCCTGGGCATCTGGCGCATCAAGTGGGATCTCGAAGATCTCTGCCTGCGCTACCTCGATCCCGACGCATATCGCGAAATCTCCGAGCGCGTCTCGACCAAACGCGCGGTGCGCGAAGAGGCCGTCACGAGCGTCCTCGACGAGCTGCGTGCGCAGTTTGCGTCCGTAAGCCTCAAGGGCGAGATCACGGGCCGGCCCAAGCACTTCTATTCGATTCACAAGAAGATGAAGAAGGGCCGCGATTTCTCGACCATCTACGATCTGACCGCGGTGCGCGTGATCGTCGAGACGGTCAAGGATTGCTACGGGGCGCTCGGGATCGTGCACAGCCTCTGGAAGCCGCTGCCCGGGCGTTTCAAAGACTACATCGCGATGCCCAAGCCCAATATGTACCAGTCGCTGCATACGACGGTCGTCGGGCCGGGCGGCGATCCGCTCGAGGTGCAGATTCGCACGGTCGAGATGCATCGCACGAGCGAGTACGGCATCGCCGCGCACTGGCGTTACAAAGAAGGAACGAAGACCGACAACTTCGAGCAGAAACTCACCTGGCTGCGGTCGCTGCTCGAGTGGCA
>Ga0116226_10002363_pt1 | contig 16399 bp, 16 predicted proteins | sample S1TSphfallax_FD_89692 | JGI IMG/M metagenome (GOLD analysis project Ga0116226, IMG submission 89692) | Host-associated microbial communities from peat moss isolated from Minnesota, USA - S1T2_Fa - Sphagnum fallax MG | ecosystem: Host-associated > Plants > Peat moss > Unclassified | place: USA...
AGTGCGTAGTTGTCTTCGTTGGCAACTATAAGTTTGCAAGTCAGTTTTACGAGGTAACCTGCACCTCGGTACGCCCCTGGAGTTTCGCAACCCATGTCGAAACCGGTCGGCCCCAAGAGAATCGCTAGTGTACGCGTTACTCGCCGCCGTTCCAAATGGGCGCCTTTCAGCGCCGGAAGGCCTTCATGATACGGCCCTTGTCCCGCTGCCAATTCCGGTCCTTGTCGGTCGCGCGTTTGTCGTGCTGTTTCTTGCCCTTCGCGAGCCCCACCTGCAGCTTCGCGCGGCCTTCCTTCCAATATAGTTCCAGCGGCACGAGCGTGTAGCCTTGCCGTTCGACCGCACCGACCAGGTGATCGAGTTGCCGCCGGTTCAGCAGGAGTTTGCGGGTTCGCGTCGGGGCCGTATCGACATGGGTCGAGGCGGACGTGAGCGCGCTGATGTGCGCGCCGAACAGGAAAGCCTCGCCGTTCTTCAGGTAGACGTAGGCCTCGGCGATCTGGGCCTTGCCCGCGCGCATGCTCTTGACCTCCCAACCGAGCAATGAGATCCCCGCCTCGTAGCTCTCCTCGATGAAATAGTCGAAGCGAGCTTTGCGGTTCACCGCGATCGGGGGCAGTTTGTCTTGAGTCTTCACGGGCCGAAGAGTCTACCGATTAGCTCGTTGTGGTGCCTGCGCTTTTGCCGGAGAATCTCGCCCGAACGCGGCGCAGTGCCGCACTAGGGGTGATGTTGAAGGTCGTCGAACGCAGTGCCATCGTTGGCTTTTCCGCCGCGCAGATGTTCGCGCTCGTCAACGACGTCGCCCGGTACCCGGAGTTCCTGCCGTGGTGCGACGGTTCGCGGGTCGAGGAGGTGTCGCCGACGATCCGCAACGCCTCGGTGAGCATCGCGCGGGGTCCGCTGAAGACGCAATTCACGACCCGCAATCAATTGACGCCGGACGCGGAGATCCTCATGAATCTGCTCGACGGGCCGTTCCGCAGCCTCGTGGGTCAGTGGCGCTTCGAGCAGATCGGCGAGCACGGCTCGCGCGTCAGTTTTCGCGTCGAATTCGAGTTCAGAAACGCCTTGATGTCGGCGGCATTCAATGCGATTTTCGAGACCCTATGCGGCACGATCGTCGCGGCCTTCGTTCAGCGGGCCCGCGACATTTATGCCTGAAGGGCGTGTACAGCCGGCATGCTGATCGAAATCGCCCACGCCGCTCCGGATGCCCAAACGGTCATCGCCCTGCGACTCGACGCGCCGGCTACCGTGGCCGATGCCTTGCGTCTCGCGGGGGAAGATCCGCGGTTTGCCGGCATCGATCTGCACACTGCGAGCGTCGGCATCTTCGGCGCGGTCGTGGCGAGGGGGCAGGCGCTCGTCGAGGGGGATCGCATTGAAATCTACCGCTCGCTCGCGGTCGACCCGAAACTCGCTCGCCGTCGGCGCGCGAGTCGCAAACTGGTCAGTAGATCCGGCCGTTCTTGATTTCCGCCGCCGACTTTTCCTGCTCCGCGGCCACCGCATCGCTCGGCTTGTTCAGACTCGCCACCTTGTCGCCCTCGAAGAAGACCGTGACCCGCCGCGAATCGACATGTCCCGAGCGGCCCTTCTTCAGGTAATAAACGTAGTCCCAGCGATCCTTCGTGAACGGGTCCGCGGCGAGGGGCGTGCCGAGCAGGTAGCGGACCTGGCTGCGCGTCATGCCGGCCTGAACCTGGTTCACGGCGGACTGATCCAGGTAATTTCCCTGCTGGATGTTGATGTGGTAGACGCAGCCGGCCGAGAGGGTCGCCAGACCCAAACCAAAGAGACCGCGGAGCAGTCTTGTCGTCAATGTGGTCGTCAAAGTGGTGTGCAACCGTTAAATGAGGAATAATTAGATTCGTATCATACCGGATGGCACAGCATGCCGCAGCGGCTCAAACCAAGCTCCAGCACCGAGAGCAGCGACCTGCGCAACGCGGGCCTCAAGGTTACGCTGCCGCGCCTGAAGATCCTCGACATCCTCGCCGAGGGGTCGGCGCGCCACATGAGCGCCGAGGACATCTACAAGCGCCTGCTGGTCTCGAACGAGGACGTCGGACTCGCAACCGTCTATCGCGTGCTGACCCAGTTCGAAGCGGCGGGACTCGTTACCCGCCACCATTTCGAAGGCGGCATGGCGGTTTTCGAACTGAATCATGGGCCCCATCACGATCATATCGTCTGTGTGGACTGCGGCAACGTCGAAGAGTTCATGGACGGCGGCATCGAGGAGCGGCAACAGGCGGTTGCCGAGCGCTTGGGATTCGAGATCAGCGACCATGCACTGATTCTCTACGGTCATTGCCGCAAGACCGACTGCCCGCATCGCAAGCGTCCATCCGTCCCCGGCGGACATCGCGGCCCCTAGCGCCGGCGGCGAACCCTGGCGGAAGCCGCAGTGCCCGCCGCCCGCTGCAGCATCTCCCGCGCATGCGCGCGGGCTTGGTCGGTCACGTCGACGCCCCCCAACATGCGGGCGATCTCTTCGACGCGCTCTTCGTCGCCCAAGCGCTCGATCGTGGTCCGCGTGGACTTGCCGTCGGTGCGCTTGGTGACCCGAAACTGGTGGTTGGCCTGGCTCGCCACCTGGGCCAGGTGGGTCACGCAGAGCACCTGACCGCGCAGCCCCAGTTCACGCAACTGCCGCCCGACGATTTCGGCGATGGCGCCGCCGATGCCGGCGTCGACCTCGTCAAAGACCATGCAATGAGCCGTGGTCTGGGCCGCCGCCGCGACTTGGACGGCGAGACTGATGCGTGACAATTCCCCGCCGGAGGCGACCTTGGCGAGGCTCTTCGGGGGGTGTCCCGGATTGGCGGCGACGAGAAACTCGATCGCGTCCAATCCGTGCGCCGTCGGTTGACCGTCGCCCGTCGTCACGCTGACGGCGAAAAGGCCGCCGCCCATCCCTAGGGTTTGCATCAGCGCCGTAATGCGTTTGCCGAGATCGGTTGCCGCCTGCTGACGGGATGCGCTGAGGCGGCCGGCCGCGGCACGATACTCCTCGAGCAGTGCCTCGCTCTGCGCACGCAGCCGCGCGGTGCTTTCCTGCGCCCGATCGAGGGTCTGCAACTCTTCCCCGATGAGTCGCTGCCGTTCGGGCAGTTCCTGGACCGTCACACGATGCTTGCGTGCCAGGCCCTCCAGGGCGGCCGAATGCCGTTCGATCTCCTCCTGGCGGGCGGGGTCCACGTCCAAGACGTCGAGAAAGCGGCGTAGGCTGTCGGCCGCCTCCTGGACCTGGATTGCCGCCGCCGCGAGCAGTTCTGCCGCCGCAGCCAGGCTCGGATCCGCCTCGGCCGGCGCGCGCAGGGCCGCCTGCGCCTTGGCAAGCAGTTCCTGGGCGCTGCCTTCGTCGGCCTCGTAAGCGAGTTCGAGGGCGCTGCGCGCCGCGCCTGCCAGGCGGCCGCGCCCGGCGACCCGCTTACGCTCCAGCAACAACTCCTCGATTTCAGCGACGGTCGTGACCTCGGCCGACAGTTCGCCGAGCTGGTAGCGCAGCAGTTCCAGGCGCGCATCGCGGTCCGCCATGGCTGCCTCGAGCGCCTCGAGTTGGCGGCGGCATTCGCGATAGCGACCGTAAATCTCGGCGACGCCCGCGACCAGCGACTCTGCGCCGGCGTGTCGGTCGAGCATCTCGCGCTGTGCCTCGCGATTGACCAGATGTTGGAACTCCTGCTGGCCATGTATCTCGACGAGCGCCTCGGCGAAGTCGCGCAAGCTTTGCAGGGGCACGAGCTGTCCATTGATGTAGGCGCGCGAGCGGCCGTCGACACCGATGACACGCCGCACCAGGACCTCGCCGTCGTGCTCGATCGTCTGCTCGTCCAGCCAGTGCAGGGCGCTCGCGGGTAAATCGGTGAATGCCGCGGTCGCCTCGGCGCGCTCCGCGCCCTGGCGCACGAAGGTCTCGCCCGCCCGTCCGCCCGCCAGCATCGAAAGCGCATCGACGACGACAGACTTGCCGGCGCCGGTCTCGCCCGTGAGCGCCGCGAGCCCGGCGCCGAACTCCAGGTCGGCGTGTTCGACGATCACGAAATCGCGCAATTGCAGATGGGTCAGCATGTCCGCTCAGTCCCGGCTTTCTGTGCCGAAGCCGCCGCGGCCCCAGTGCAACTTCGAGCGCAGGAGCCGGTAGTAGTCGTAGCCTGGTGGGTGCAGCAACGTGATCTGGGCGTCGGCGCCCTCGACGAGTAGACAATCGCCCTGTTTGAGATCTCCGAGCGCGGCGCCGTCGCAGGTCACCTGGGCGTGCGACTCGAGACGGTCGGACATGCGCACTTGGATCTTGCTGCCGGCGCGCACGACGATCGGGCGGTCGCTCAAGGTGTGCGGACTGATCGGCGCGAGCACCCAGACGTCAAGATCCGGCTCCACGATCGGGCCGCCGCAGGACAGCGCATAAGCGGTCGAGCCCGTTGCAGTCGCGATCACGAGCCCGTCACCGCCATGGGAATTGACGAAGCGGCCGTTGATGCTGGTTTCGAAATCGAGCATTCGGCCGGTTTCCCACTTGTTGACCACGATGTCGTTGAGCGCGAACGCCCGCACGCTCGGTGCGCCGTAACGTTCCAGACGCGCAGCCAGCAGGGAGCGCCGATCCTCCGTGTAGTGACCACCGAGTACGGAATCGACGTCCTCGAGCATCGAGTGCGGGCTGACGTCGGTGAGAAACCCGAGTCGACCGCGATTGATCCCGATCAGGGGCACAGGCAGACCGGCGAGCAAGTTGGCGGCATACAACAGGGTCCCGTCCCCACCGATCGCGATGATCAGGTCGGCGCGACTGCCGAATGCCTCCTCCGGGCAGCGCACGACGCTGTCGGCCGGGAAGGGCAGGCCCACCCGAGTGTCGACCAAGGCCGAGTAGCCTCGGGCATGCAGGTGCGCGGCGAGACTCAGCATGCATTCGGCCACGCGTGCATCCTTGGCGCGGCCGACGAGGGCGATGGACTTAAAAGGGTGAGGCATAGGAGAGATTCCTTGTAGCATGGGGCGCTGCACCGGTCACGCTCTTGACTTCCCAGGGTTCTGCTAGTTAGGTTCATTCTCGGACTCTTGGATCGCACCATGACTGACGAAACCGATGCTTCCCTGAACGAACGGGCGCAGCTGCTGCTGAAGGCTCTGATCGAGAATTACATCCGTGACGGCCAGCCGGTCGGTTCGCGCACCCTGTCGCGGGATTCGGGTCTGAGTCTGTCGTCGGCCACCATCCGCAACGTCATGGCCGACCTCGAGGCGCTCGGTTTCGTCGCTTCCCCGCATACCTCGGCCGGGCGCGTCCCGACCGACAAGGGCTACCGCTTCTTCGTCGACACGTTGCTCAAATTGAAGCCTCTCGATACGGAGGAAGTCGAGGAAATCGAGCGCCGCCTCGTTCGCGACGCCGACAACGGCCGTTCGCTCGTGCAGACCGTCTCGCAGATGCTCTCGAGCGTGACGCACATGGCGGGCCTGGTCACGCTGCCGAATCCGAACTACGTGTCGCTGACGCAGATCGAGTTCATCGGCCTCTCCGAGAACCGGGCGCTCGCGATCATGGTGATGAACAATCGCGAAGTGCAGAACCGCGTCGTGCAGCTCGAGCGCTTTTACGCGCCCGAGGAGCTGCGTCGGGCCGCGAATTACCTGAACGAGGCGTTCGCCGGGCGCTCCCTGCCCGACGTGCGGGCCATGCTGGTCGCGCAGCTCGAGGAGGCGCAGCAGCGCATGAACCAACTGATGCTCGATGCGATCCAGGTCGCCCAGAAGGTTTTCGACAAGAAGCCCGACGAACGCGTCGAGTATGTGATCGCCGGGGAGACCAATCTCATGGGCTTCGCGGAACTGTCCAACATCGACCGCCTGCGCCGCCTGTTCGACGCGTTCAACGAGAAGCACGCCATGCTGTCCCTGCTCGACAATTGCCTGCAAGCGGAGGGCATCCAGATCTTCATCGGTCAGGAGTCGGGATACCGCATTCTCGACGACATCAGCGTCGTCACCGCCCCTTACATGCAGGACAACCAGGTCGCCGGTGTGCTCGGCATCATCGGGCCGACGCGTATGGCCTACGAGCGCGTCATCCCCATCGTCGACCTGACCGCAAAACTCTTGGGGTCAGCCTTGAACACCCGCAAATAGCCCCCAGAAAATGCCCATGGGCCGGATTTCCGCCGGCGTCTTCATTTCAAGGGGCTTTGCGAACGTGAACGAAACGAACCATGCCGAGGGCGACCAGGCAGCCATCGGACAAGAGAACGCACCGCACGCCGAGGAAGCGCTCGCGGCCGCCGAAGCCAAGGCGCTCGATAACCGCAATCAATACCTGCGGGCCGTAGCCGAACTCGAGAATTACCGCAAGCGCGCCGAGCGCGAGGTGGAAAACGCCCGCAAATATGCGATCGAGCGTTTCGCCCAGGAGCTCGTGACGGTCGGAGACGCGCTGGAGGCGGGAATCAACGCCGGGGCGGAAAATCCCGGACCCGCCCTGCTCGAGGGGGCGCAGGCCACGCTGCGCCAGCTGCATCGGGCGTTCGAGAAGGCTGGGATCAAGATCATCGATCCGGCCGCACAACCCTTCGATCCGGAGTGGCACGAGGCGATGGTCGCCCAGGAAAGCCGTGACGTCCCCGCCAATACGGTGCTGAACGTGATCCAGAAGGGTTACTCCCTGAACGGCCGTTTGCTGCGACCGGCACGCGTCATCGTCAGCAAAGAGGCGTCCTCCGGCGATATTTGACCCCGCGGCAACATTGAAATCGGCGACCCCTTCCCCAAATAACGGCTCACGGTACGAATTTTTAGAGGTTCACATATGGCCAAGATAATCGGCATCGATCTGGGTACGACCAATTCCTGCGTCGCCATCATGGAGGGCGGCAAACCCAAGGTCATCGAAAACAGCGAGGGCGATCGCACGACACCGTCGATCGTTGCTTTCACGAAGGATGGCGAGGTGCTGGTCGGTCAATCCGCGAAGCGCCAAGCGGTCACGAACCCGGGCAACACGGTTGCCGCGGTCAAGCGCCTGATTGGCCGAAAATTCACCGATGACGTCGTGCAAAAAGACGTCAACATGGTCTCCTACAAGATCGTCAAGGCCGACAACGGCGATGCTTGGGTCGAAGTGCAGGGCAAGAAGATGGCCCCGCAGGAGGTCTCCGCGCGCGTACTCATGAAGATGAAGAAGACCGCCGAAGACTATCTCGGCGAGACCGTGACCGAGGCCGTGATCACGGTGCCTGCCTATTTCAATGACTCGCAGCGCCAGGCAACCAAAGATGCGGGCCGCATCGCGGGCCTCAACGTCAAGCGCATCATCAACGAGCCGACCGCGGCGGCGCTCGCTTACGGTCTCGACAAGGACGGCGGCGACCGCAAGATCGCGGTCTACGATCTGGGCGGCGGCACCTTCGACGTCTCGGTGATCGAGATCGCGGAAGTGGACGGTGAGCGGCAGTTCGAGGTCTTGTCGACCAACGGCGATACCTTCCTCGGCGGCGAGGACTTCGATCTACGCGTCATCAATTATCTTGCCGATGAATTCAAGAAGGAGAGCGGTATCGACGTGCGCAAGGATCCGCTCGCCATGCAGCGCCTCAAGGAAGCGGCCGAGAAGGCCAAGATCGAGCTGTCCTCGAGTCAGCAGACCGAGATCAATCTGCCCTACATCACGGCCGATGCCTCGGGTCCGAAGCACCTCAATATGAAGCTGACGCGCGCCAAGCTGGAGTCTTTGGTCGAGGACTTGGTCCAGAAGACGATCGCGCCCTGCCGCGTCGCGCTCAAGGACGCGGGGCTGTCGATGGCGGACGTCTCCGAGGTCATCCTGGTCGGTGGCCAGACCCGCATGCCGCTCGTGCAGAAGGCGGTCAAGGATTTCTTCGGCAAGGAGCCGCGTAAGGACGTGAACCCGGACGAGGCGGTCGCGGTCGGCGCGGCGATCCAGGGCGGTGTCCTCGCAGGCGATGTCAAGGACGTTCTGCTGCTCGACGTGACCCCGTTGTCGCTGGGCATCGAGACCTTGGGCGGCGTCATGACCAAGGTAATCGAGAAGAACACGACGATCCCAACCAAGGCTTCGCAGACTTTTTCTACCGCCGAGGACAATCAGGCGGGCGTGACCATCCACGTTCTGCAGGGTGAGCGCGAACGGTCCGCGGACAACAAGTCCCTCGGCCGGTTCGACTTGAGCGACATTCCGCCCCAGCCGCGCGGCATGCCGCAAATCGAGGTCGCCTTCGACATCGACGCGAACGGCATCCTCAACGTTTCGGCGAAGGACGTGAAGACCGGCAAGGAACAGCGCATCGTGATCAAAGCCTCGAGCGGCCTGTCCGAGGCTGACATCAAGCGCATGGTCGCGGACGCCGAGGCCCACGCCGAGGAGGACAAGAAGTTCCGCGAACTCGTCGCGACCCGCAACAAGGCGGATGCCTCGGTGCATACGATCGAAAAGGCGCTCAAGGATCTCGGCGACAAGGTCTCCGAGGACGAGAAGCGCTTGGCGAACGAGGCGATTGCCGCGGTCAAGGCCGCGATCGCGGGCGACGACAAGGACGACATCGAACAGAAGACTCAGGCCCTCGAGCAGGCTTCCACGGCTATACTGCAGAAGACCTACGAACAGTCGGCGGGCGCGGCGGCGGGCGCCGGCGCAGGGCCGGGCGCGGAGGCCAAGAAGGACGACGTGCTCGATGCCGAGTTCGAAGAGGTCAAGGAAAGCGACCGAAAGAAGGCCTGACCGCTGGGCGGGCCACCCCCGGGATTTATGAGGCCGGGGGCTTCCACGTTCCGGGCGGTCGACAGAATCTTCGGTGTAAACCGCCGGCGCTGGGTGCCGGCGGTTTTTAATGGTGCGGATGTGTAATGTCGAAGCCCGATTTCTACAAACTGCTCGATCTGCCGCGTGACTGTTCGGAAGCCGACATCAAGAAGGCCTATCGGCGGCTCGCGATGAAATACCATCCGGATCGCAACCCCGATGATCCGGAAGCCGAACACAAGTTCAAGGAAGCTAAAGAGGCCTACGAGGTCCTGACCGACCCGCAGAAGCGCGCTGCCTACGATCAATTCGGACATGCCGGGCTCCAAGGCGGGCGGGGCGGCGGCGGATCCAGCGCCGGGGATGCCTTCGGCGACATTTTCGGAGAAATGTTCGGAGACATCTTCTCCGGCGGCGGCCGCAGCCGCTCCCAGGTCTTCCGGGGCGCCGATCTGCGCTACGAACTCGAACTCGAACTCGAGCAGGCGGTGTTCGGTTACGAGACCAAGATCCAGATTCCCTCCCTCGGCGAATGCCAGACCTGCCACGGCTCCGGTGCGGCCAAAGGGTCGGCGCCAAAGACCTGCGATACCTGCAACGGCCACGGTCAGGTGCGCGTCCAGCAATCGATTTTCACGATCCAGCAGCCCTGTCCTCGCTGCAAGGGCCGCGGCAAAGTCATTTCCAATCCCTGCGACACCTGCCTCGGTCAGGGTCGTGTGCGCCAAGAGAAGACCCTCGCCGTCACCGTACCAGCCGGGGTCGACACCGGCGACCGGATCCGCTTGAGCGGGGAGGGCGAGGCAGGGCGCAATGGCGGTCCGGCCGGCGACCTCTACGTCGAGATCCGCGTGCGCGAGCACGCGATTTTCGAGCGGGAGGGCAACAATCTGTCCTGCGAGATACCGATCAGTTTCACGACGGCGGCGCTCGGCGGCTCGGTCGAGGTGCCCACGCTCGATGGCGAAGTCGTGCTGAAGATTCCCGGCGAAACGCAGTCCGGACGGGTGTTTCGCGTCCGCGAGAAGGGCGTCGTGCCCGTACGCGGCGGTTCGCCCGGCGATTTGTTCTGCCGCGTCGTCATCGAAACTCCGGTGGGACTCGGCGCCGAACAGAAGGAATTGCTGCGCAAGTTCGAGGCGACCATGGCGCTCGGCAGCCACAAGCCGCGCGAGAAGACCTTCTTCGAGGGTGTGAAGAAATTTTTTACCGGCGCGGTCGATTAGGCCCCGGACCGTGCAGGGACTGACGATCTTCGGGATCACCGGCCGCATGGGTCGCAGCCTAGTCCCCGCCCTCGCCGAGGCACCACCGTTGCAGTTGGTCGGTGCCGTGGCCTCGCCCGGCAGTGCGGCGCTGGGTTTGCCCGTCCCGGGCGCTGCCGCCGGTCCCACGGTCCTCGTGACCGCGGATGCGCGGGCGGCGCTGCGCGGTGCGGCCGTCGCGATCGATTTCAGTCTGCCGCAGGCCGTGGCGGCGCATGCCGAGGCCTGCGCGGATGCGGGCGTGCCCCTGCTCGTCGGCACGACGGGCTTGGATGCGCAGAGTCTGAGCCGCCTGGAGGCCTGCACACGACGCATCGCGGTCGTGCTGGCGCCCAACACGAGCGTCGGGGTCAACGTGATGATCAACTTGGCGGCGCGTGCGGCGCGTGCGCTCGACGCCGGTTTCGACGTCGAGATTCACGAAGCGCATCACCGGATGAAACGGGATGCCCCCTCCGGTACCGCCCTCGCCTTGGGCGCCGCGGTCGCCGAGGCGCGCGGCACGAGCCTCGCTGCCGTCGGTGTCTACGCCCGCGAGGGCAACACCGGACCGCGGCCGCCCGCCGCCATCGGCTTCTCCGTGGTGCGTGCGGGCGATATCGTCGGGGAGCACACCGTGCTGTTCGCGGGCGAGGGCGAGCGCATCGAGATTACGCATCGCGCGGGGGACCGCATGGGCTTTGCACGCGGCGCTTTGCGGGCGGCACGATGGCTCATCGGGCGCGCGCCGGGCCTTTATCGGATGAGCGACGTCTTGGGGCTCGAGCCGCCCGCCTGAGATTCTGATCGGGGATTCACCGGAACCCCCAGTTAAGGCATAGACAGACAGGGCCCGCGTCGTTAATATTCGCGCCCGGAATCTGAGTGCCATTTAAACCATAAAGCGGGAGGGCAGCTCTCAAGAGCGCCTCCCGCTTTGCGCATCTACGGAATGCTCCGTGGGCGCAAAGCGAGGAACCGGAGTGTCGACACCTGCAGTGCTAGCTCTCGAAGATGGCACCGTGTTTCGTGGCGTGTCTGTAGGCGCGAAAGGAAACACGACGGGTGAAGTTGTATTCAATACGGCGATGACCGGTTATCAGGAAATCCTGACCGACCCGTCGTACTGCCGGCAGATCGTGACCCTGACCTACCCGCACGTGGGCAATACCGGCACCACGCCCGAAGACCTCGAATCCGCCGCGATCTATGCATCCGGCCTCGTGATCCGCGATTTGCCCGTGCTGCATTCGAATTGGCGCGCGACGGAATCACTGGCCAGCTTCCTGACCCGATCCAAGGTCGTCGCCATCGCCGAAATCGATACCCGCAAGCTCACGCGATTGCTGCGGGAGAAGGGCGCGCAATCCGGCTGCATCATGACGGGCGACAACATCGGTGAGGCCGATGCGATCCGCGCCGCGAAAAAATTTCCCGGCTTGATGGGCATGGATCTGGCCAAGGCCGTCTCGACCAAGCGGATCTATCAGTGGAACGACGGTCCGGTGTGGAACGCGCAGAACAAGGCCGTGCGTCCGCAGAGCCGCCTGCACGTCGTCGCCTACGACTTCGGGATCAAGCGCAACATTCTGCGCATCCTTGCGGACCACGGGTGCCGTATGACCGTCGTGCCAGCCCAAACGCCCGCTGATCAGGTGCTTGCGATGAATCCTGACGGTATTTTCTTATCCAACGGACCCGGCGATCCGGAGCCGTGCGACTACGCCATCGAGGCGATCCGGCGTTTCCTCGAGACCGACATTCCCGTGTTCGGGATCTGTCTGGGTCATCAATTGCTGGGCCTCGCGAGCGGCGCGAAAACGCTCAAGATGAAATTCGGCCATCATGGCGCGAATCACCCGGTGCTCGAAGTCGAGTCCGGCCGTGTCTTCATCTCCAGCCAGAACCACGGCTTCGCGGTCGACGAGACGACCCTGCCCGCGAGCCTGCGGGCGACGCATCGGTCCTTGTTCGACGGTTCCCTGCAGGGCGTCGAGCGGACCGACCGGCCCGCGTTCAGCTTTCAAGGTCATCCCGAGGCGAGCCCCGGCCCGCACGATCTGCGCCTCCTGTTCGAGCATTTCATGTATCTCATGATCAAGCGCGTACAGGCAGGCACGCGGGCCCGTGCCCAGCCCAAACAAAAGTCCGCCGAGAGTTAGCCCGTGCCGAAACGTACCGACATCGACAGTGTCCTGATCATCGGCGCGGGACCGATCATCATCGGCCAGGCCTGTGAATTCGATTACTCCGGAGCACAAGCCTGCAAGGCCCTGAAAGAAGAGGGTTATCGGGTCATCCTCGTGAACTCGAACCCGGCCACGATCATGACCGATCCTGAAACCGCGGATTCGATCTACATCGAGCCGATCAACTGGCGCACGATCGAGCGAATCATCGAAAAGGAGCGTCCGCAGGCGCTGCTGCCGACCATGGGCGGACAGACGGCGCTGAACACCGCGCTCGACCTTGCGCGCGAGGGCGTGCTCGAGAAGTACGGCGTTGAGATGATAGGCGCCTCCAAGCGCGCGATCGACATGGCCGAGGACCGCGAGTTGTTCCGTCGCGCCATGAGTGAGATCGGCCTCGCCACCGCTCGCGCACGCATTGCACACAGCATGGAGGAGGCGCTCGCGGTGCAGGCGGAAATCGGCTTCCCGACCGTCATCCGCCCGTCCTTCACGCTCGGCGGCAGCGGCGGCGGCATCGCCTACAACCGCGAGGAATTCGAGGCGATCGTCGGCCGTGGTCTCGACGCCTCGCCGACCAACGAGGTGCTGCTCGAGGAATCGGTCGTCGGCTGGAAAGAATACGAGATGGAGGTCGTGCGCGACCGTGCCGACAACTGCATCATCATCTGTTCGATCGAAAACATCGATCCGATGGGCGTGCACACCGGCGACTCGATCACGGTCGCCCCCGCGCAGACGCTCACGGACAACGAATACCAACGGTTGCGCGATGCATCGATCGCCGTGCTGCGCAAGATCGGCGTGGACACCGGCGGCTCGAACGTGCAGTTCGCGGTCAATCCCGACGACGGTCGTGTGCTCGTCATCGAGATGAATCCCCGCGTCTCCCGCTCCTCGGCGCTGGCCTCGAAGGCGACCGGTTTTCCGATCGCCAAGGTCGCCGCCAAGCTCGCGATCGGCTACACGCTCGACGAACTCAAGAACGACATCACCGGCGGCGCGACGCCCGCCGCCTTCGAGCCCTCGATCGACTACGTCGTCACCAAGATCCCGCGGTTCACCTTCGAGAAGTTCCCGGGTGCGAACACGCGCCTCACGACGCAGATGAAATCGGTCGGCGAGGCGATGGCGATCGGCCGGACGTTCCAGGAATCGATGCAGAAGGCGCTGCGCAGTCTGGAGACGGGCCTCGACGGTTTCGACGAGCAGCTGGCCCCGCCCCTGTCGGAGGAGGCGGCCACGCAGCTTGCCTACGAATTGCGATGGCCGGGACCGAACCGCATCCTCTACGTCGCCGACGCCTTTCGCGCCGGTTGGACGCGCACCCAGGTCTTCGAGGCGACGCGCATCGATCCCTGGTTCCTCGCGCAAATAGAGGATTTGTTGCGCGAAGAGGCGCTGCTGCGGGAGCAAGGGTTCGACAGTCTCGATCACGCGCGCCTGCGCGCTCTCAAGCGCAAGGGATTCGCCGATGCGCGCATCGCGCGTCTGGTCGGCCGCGACGACGCCACGGTGCGCGCCCGCCGACGCAAACTGGGCTTGCACCCGGTTTACAAGCGCGTCGACACCTGTGCGGCCGAGTTTTCCACGTCCACCGCCTACATGTATTCGACCTATGAAGAAGAGTGCGAATCGAACCCGACCAATCGCCGCAAGATCATGATCCTGGGCGGCGGTCCCAATCGCATCGGGCAAGGCATCGAATTCGACTATTGCTGCGTGCACGCCGCGATGGCGCTGCGCGAGGACGGTTACGAGACCATCATGGTCAACTGCAATCCCGAGACCGTCTCGACCGATTACGACACCTCTGACCGGCTGTATTTCGAGCCCCTGACGTTCGAGGACGTCATGGAGATCATCGAGAAGGAGAAGCCCGAGGGCGTGATCGTGCAGTACGGGGGTCAGACTCCGCTGAAATTGTCGCGCGCGATCGCCGCGGCGGGCGGTCCGATCATCGGCACGACGCCCGACAGCATCGACATCGCCGAGGATCGCGAGCGCTTCCAGAAGCTGGTCGCCGCGCTGAAACTCAAACAGCCGGCCAACGCCACGGCGCGCGCCGAAGAACAGGCGGTGCTGATGGCGCGCGACGTGGGCTTTCCGCTCGTCGTGCGACCGAGCTACGTGCTCGGCGGGCGCGCCATGGAGGTCGTTTTCAGCGAGGAGGACCTGCGTCAATACATGACCGACGCGGTCAAAGTGTCGAACGACAGCCCCGTGCTGCTGGACCGGTTTCTCGATCTCGCGATCGAGGTCGACGTCGATGCGATCTGCGACGGTCAGGACGTGCTGATCGGCGGCATCATGGAGCATATAGAGCAGGCCGGCGTGCATTCCGGCGACTCGGGCTGTTCGCTGCCGCCGAACACTCTGACGGCCGAGATCCAGGACGAGTTGCGGGCACAGACGCGCAAACTCGCCAAGGCGCTCAACGTCGTGGGGCTCATGAACATCCAGTTCGCGATCCAGAGCGGCGTTATCTACATTCTCGAAGTCAATCCGCGCGCCTCGCGCACGGTGCCCTTCGTTTCGAAGGCGACGGGAATCCCGCTCGCCAAGGTTGCCGCGCGCGTCATGACCGGCAAGACCCTGGCGCAGCAAGGCCAGACCGTCGAGCGCATCCCGCCGTATTTTTCGGTCAAGGAAGCGGTCTTTCCGTTCATCAAGTTCCCCGAGGCGGATCCGATCCTCGGGCCGGAGATGAAATCGACCGGTGAGGTCATGGGCACGGGACATACCTTCGGCGAAGCCTATGCCAAGGCCCAGGCGGCCTCTGGCGTCGTGCTGCCGACGCGCGGTTTGTGCTTCATCAGCGTCCGCGATCGCGACAAGCCTGCTGCGGTGCCCTTGGCGCGCATGTTGATCGAGCGCGGCTTCGAGATCGCAGCGACCGGCGGCACGGCGCAAATTCTCGAGGACTCTGGCATCATCTGTCGACGCGTCAACAAAGTCCGTGAGGGCAGGCCGCACGTGGTCGACATGATCAAGAACGACGAGGTCTCGCTGATCGTGAACACCACCGAGGGCAAGCAGGCGGTGCGCGAGTCGCGCTCGATTCGCCGCGAGGCGGTGGCGCGCAAGGTCACTTACTACACCACGGTGGCGGCGGCGCGTGCGACCTGCGACGCGCTCGACCATCTTGGCGACATCGAAGTGAATCGGCTGCAGGATCTGCACAAGGAATTGCTGGCGTGAAGCGAACACCGATGACTCTGCGCGGCGCCGAACGGCTGCGCGCGGAGTTGAAGAAATTGAAGAGCGAAGACCGGCCGAACGTCATCAAGGCGATCGCCGAGGCGCGCGCCCATGGCGATTTGAGCGAAAACGCGGAATACCATGCCGCGCGTGAACAGCAGAGCTTCATCGAGGGGCGGATCAACGACATCGAGAACCGCCTGTCGAACTCCGAGGTCATCGACGTCACCAAACTCGTCGCCAGCGGCCGCGTCGTGTTTGGTTCGACGATCGAACTGGAGGACCAGGACGGCGGCGGCAAAGTGCGCTATCAGCTCGTCGGCGACGATGAGGCGAGCATCAAGGAAGGATTGCTGTCCGTCTCCTCGCCGATCGCGCGTGCGCTGATCGGCAAGTCCGAGGGCGACGTGGTCGACGTCACGACCCCCGGCGGCACCCGCAGTTACGAAATCATCTCCGTGCGCTACGTGTGAAGGGCGTCCAAAGCGTCTTTCGCGTAGGCGTCGTGCTGTGGGCCGGCAGCCTTTGGGGTCTGATCTGGGTCACCTCGGTGCTGTTCGGGCGCCAACCGGATCGCGTCCTCGCCGGCATGCTTGCCGGGCATTTGTTCAGCATCGAAACCTATCTCGCGCTGGCCGTGTCTCTGCTTGCGCTGCTTCTGCCCGTTCGCAAGAAATTCCTATGGGGATATCTCGCGGCGACCGTGCTCTCGGTCAATGAATGGCTGCTGCGTCCCGTCATGGCCGAGGCGCGCATACACGGCACGCATTTCGGCCTGAGCTTCGGCGCCTGGCACGGGGTTTCGATGATTCTCTATCTCATCGCCTGCCTCGCAACGCTCGTCTTAGTCTGGAATGATGATTTTCGCTAGCGCTTTGCCGCGGCGATAGAAAATGCCAACATGGCCAATGCGCTGCACCAATTCGCTCGCCGTGAGTGTCGCGAGTTTGCCCAGCGTTGCGTCGCGCTCTTCGCGGTCGCCGACCCGCGCGCTCACCTTG
>Ga0116226_10002364_pt1 | contig 16397 bp, 10 predicted proteins | sample S1TSphfallax_FD_89692 | JGI IMG/M metagenome (GOLD analysis project Ga0116226, IMG submission 89692) | Host-associated microbial communities from peat moss isolated from Minnesota, USA - S1T2_Fa - Sphagnum fallax MG | ecosystem: Host-associated > Plants > Peat moss > Unclassified | place: USA...
AGCGGGCTTCTGCCCCGGAATGGGACGGCTTCGATGGAAAAATCCCGAACAAACAGCGACCCGGCCCGCGCCATAGCCAACTTCAGCGCAAAACCGGTCGCGAATTCAGAGACACGCTCCTAGTGGTAAAATGCCCCCGTCACTTTGCCGCGAAACACCCAGTAGGACCAAGCGCTATAGGTCAGAATGATCGGCAACAGGAAGACTGTGCCGATCAGCAGGAATGTCTGCGTGGCTGGCGATGACGCCGCCTCCCATAAGGTGAAGCGGTGCGGCACGATCATTGGCCAGAGACTGACCGCGATGCCGAGATAAGACAGGAGGAAGAGTAGGACCGACCCCAGAAACGGTGTGACATCGCGATGCCCGTCCAATTCGCGCCACACGAAAATCGCGACAGCCGCAGTCAGGATCGGCACCGGCGCCAGAAAGAAGATATTTGGCATCGAAAACCAGCGGACCCCGATGTCATGATCGATCAACGGGGTCCACAGGCTGACAATGCCGACCGCGATCAGCACGCCGACCAGCGCGATTTTGCCAGCACCGCGTGCCCAATCCTGGAGATGATGTTCGGTCTTCAGCACCAGCCACCCTGCGCCGAGCAGCGTATAGCCCAGCAACAGGGCGATTCCGGTCAACAGGCTGAAGGGTGTCAACCAGTCCCAGGATGAACCGGTGAAGGCGCGACCGGTGACCCGAAATCCCTGGATGAAAGCGCCGAGCACCGTGCCCTGTGCGAACGTGGCGACGGCCGATCCGGCACAAAACGCATTATCCCAGAAACGTTGAAATGTCGGCTCCTTGAAGCGGAACTCGAAGGCCACGCCGCGAAACACCAGCCCCAGCAGCATCAGCAGGATGGGAAAATAGACCGCTGGCATAATGATGACAAAGGCCAGCGGAAACGCTGCCATCAACCCGACCCCACCCAGAATGAGCCAGGTCTCATTGCCGTCCCAGATCGGCGCGATCGAGTTCATCAGCATCTGCCGGTCTTCCTTCTTGGCGAAGCCGTAAAGTATGCCGACACCCAGATCGAACCCGTCGAGCAGCACATACACGAACACACCGAGTCCCAGAATGAAGGTCCAGATCGGCACAAGATCGATGGTGGTCATGGTCGATCCTCTCTGCAGTCAGTGCGGCACAGCGGCAGCGGTCACCGGGCCGGCGGCGTGTCCCGCTTCGATCGTGGCATGATCCTCAGTCGCAGCCGGTCCTTTACGTACCAGCGACGCGATAAAGGCGAGCCCGGTCGGATACATCAGTAGATAGACCGCCATATAGAGCGTCATCGACAGAGCAACATCGCCACCGGTCAGGGATGGTGATACCGAGTCGGCGGTCCGTAGCAGCCCGAACACAGTCCAGGGCTGCCGCCCGACTTCGGTGGTGGTCCAGCCGGCGATCACCGCGATAAAGCCCAATGGCGCGCCCCATTGGCAGGCACGCAGAAACCACCGGCTCCGATAAAGCGCGCCGGTCAGGCGCAGCCATTGCCCAAGCACGATCACCAACAGCATCAGCATGCCGATCCCCACCATGACCCGAAACGCGAAGAACACCGGCGCCACCGGCGGACGCTGATCGGGTGCAAATTCTTTGAGCCCCTTCACCGCTCCGTCCAGCGTATGGGTGAGGATCAGGCTTCCGAGTTCGGGGATCTCGATTTCGGCCAGGTTTTTCTCGGCCTTCTGATCTGGGATCGCGAACAAGGTGAGCGGCGCCGGTGCCGCTGTCTCCCAGCGCCCCTCGATCGCAGCCAGCTTGGCGGGCTGATATTCTCGGGTATTGAGGCCCTGCATATCGCCGAACAGAATTTGTAGCGGCACCAGCAGCGTCAGCAGATTGAGCGCCATCCGCACCATCAGCTGCGCCTCTTCATCATGCCGCCGCCGCGCCAGATATCCGCATCCCACGGCCAGTACGACAAAGGCGGTGGTGATGTAGAACGCCGTCACAGTATGCACAAAGCGGTAGGGGAAGGACGGGTTGAAGATGATCTCCAGCCAGTTCGCCGGGAAAAACCGTCCGTCGGCATCGCGCGTGAAGCCGGCTGGCGTCTGCATCCAGCTATTCGTGACCAAGATCCAGAAGGTCGAGATCAGCGTGCCCAAGGCGACCATCGCGCCCGCCAGCGCATGCGCCCAGGGCGGCACCAATTTCCGCCCGAACAGCAAAATACCGAGGAACGAGGATTCCAGAAAAAAGGCGGTCAGACCTTCATATCCGAGCAGCGGCGACAGGATATTCGCCGTCTCATCCGACCAGCGGCTCCAGTTGGTGCCGAGCTGAAACGGCATGACGATCCCGGAGACTACACCCATCCCAAACGAAACCGCAAAAATCCGCGTCCAGAATCGGGATGTGCGCAGCCAGACGTCGCGTTTGGTGATCAGATACAGCGCTTCCAGCACGGCAATATACGACGCAAGTCCCACCGTAAATGCCGGCAGAATAATGTGCCAGGCGATCACCCAGGCAAATTGCAGACGAGACAGGAACACAGGATCGAGATCCATCGACGGCTCCGGCAGGGTGGGCGTTGCGACGAGTGTAGCAGATGCCGCTGGGTTTGAGGGGAATGGTTCTAAGCCGGATTCGGCACATTGCCCGCAGCAGCGTGTGGCCAGTCAATATGCAAGCCGAAACCCTAATTTGGCGAAATTTGCAGAAACGGGCTTCGACAAATTTCTGATGACGGTATTGCTGGCCTGCGCGGACAGGGCGCTACATTCATGAAGTGAGGCTTTACGTCTACATCAGTGACCGGGTTGGGGCTCTGTATCCTGATCGGGTGATGGCGGCGAGAGGTGATAGACGAAGTAACCATATTGCCCCGGTGGTCGGCGCATTAGGTTGAGATGCCAGCCATGACGAATCAGATCCGCGTCAATTTCACCCCAAAAATTCAGCTTATCGTGAAGGACCATCACGTAATCGGGGTTCCAATGCTGAGCAATTGCGACGATAGCAAGGTCCCTCGATGCGCCACCAGTCGGGCGCGTATATCGCTGGTGGTAGGGAATAGCCTCTGGTGTCTTTAGGCCAACGACATCGACGAGGCGAAAGTTGGTTGCGAAGGCGAAGTAGCCAGCATCATGGATCATAATGCGCGCGTTCGACGGCAAATGCGCGCGGGACCACTGGGAGACGTCTGCCAGTTCCTTTAGCGTCCACCGCCGTTCACCGAGATAAGTCGGTACGCTATCGAATGTCTGCAGGACGGCTGGTGCCAAAAGTAGACAAAGAAGAAATGCAGCTACCCTATTTCTTGAAGCCGCCGACGCGAGTGCGGAGAGAAGTACGGGAAGGAGGATATATGTATACCTACCGTAGTTCCAGTGGAATGCCGCAGGTTCTATAAAAAAATTAGCCGATAAATATAGAACAAAAAATATCACACCAGTTTTTATTAGAATCATCCTGCGAAAGAAAACGAATATAAATACGACTATCATTGGAATTAAGCCGCACGTCGTAAGTCCAATATAGAATGAAATACACTGCCTTAAAAATGGTTGGCCGGCATCGGCAAAGTAAGCTGCCTTAGCGTTAGCAGTGTTAACGAGGATAGATCCTGTATTGTGCCATTGCCATATAATTAAAGGTAGAGCAGCCGCCAGGCAAACTGTCAAATCGGTGGCAATGCCCTTCAGTTCACCCTGGCTTAGCCGCGCAATGCTCTGCCGCAGCATCAACAGTGCTGATAGCAGTGCCAGCTCAGGCCGGATCAGCGGAAGCACGCCACACAACAGAGGTAGCCGCCATGTAAGTGTAGGCTCAGCAGCAAAGGCCAATGCCCATGTTACAGCCGCCATTGCCAGCCCTGTTTCAAGTCCGTTGAAAAGCTGAAAGGGGGCGTATCCGGTCAGACATCCGAGGAGTACGACCAGCACTGCCATGCGCGTTGAGACGCCAAGGCAGAACGCCATGCGCAGCAAGCCGAGAACATACAAGATGACCGCTGCGCTGCCGACCAGCGCGCTTGCGAGTACCGGGGGCAGCACTAGTGCAGCACCCGTAACCAGGAGCAAATGCGCTACGCTGGTCGCGCCGACCAATGCCGGCTGGCCAAAGTTCACGTCGTGGCCGGACAACAGCACGTTTGCGTTGTGAAGCGTGATATACGCATCGTCGAGCGGGAAGGCGATTGGGCGCAAGGCAATCGCAAGAGCGGCGCAAACGGCGGCAGCAAACGTTCCACCTGCGAGGTAGACCAGTCGACGCCCACTCAAGCTTCGCCAACCCCCGTGGGCCATCAATGATCGGACCCCAGCGGCATGATCATCCCTAATTCCATGTTCATTCTTGGTTGTAGCAGATCGATCAACCATACAAAAATTTTCAGGGGCGACGGTGCAGATTCCCGACGAAGCCGGATAAGGATTTGGAATTGAAGCGGGATGGTGTCCGCTTTAGAGCGGAGATCTCTCAGTCCGCCAGTCGTCGTTGGATAAGCTCCTGATTGGGTTTTGCGTCAAGCTTCGGGTTGGTGGCGCTTAGTCTCGCGCCTCAGCTACCTCGCGCGATGTCGTAATAATTCTCGGACAAGTGCTGGCTTGACAACGGCGGTGCCTAAATCTGCCACGTTAATCGTGGCAAAGTCAGTCCCGCCTACCGCGGGACCCGATGTTTCTGATCTTTCTTCGCTTGCCGCTTGACGGCCAGAGTGACCAGGCCTAGATTGGAATCGTTCTAAAACAAGGGAGAAACAAAATGACTTGGAACACGCCTACCATTCGCGAAATCGCCGTCGGCCTCGAAATCAACAGCTACGCCTGCGCCGAGCTGCAATAACTCGTGCGACGATGATGCCGGCGCACTTCGGCGCGCCGGCATCACTTTTAGCGTTCGATCCTGGCGCGGACATAGTCCGCCAACTGCCATACCGCTTTTTCCAGATGGCTCAAGCGTCCAACCGTCGCAGACGGTGTTCGTGCCCCCCGTTGCTGCATCTCGTTGACCGCAATGTCCTCGCCGTTGACGAGATCGAGGAACGCCATCTCGCGCGCAATCGTCTCCGCGTAATCCGGCTGCTCCAGGGCTGATTTCCGGACCAGGATGTGTGTTTGCAGCTTGGTAAGCCCGGCGCCCTCCGGCTGTAGGCAGAACCAAAACACGCGGTCCGGCAGCAGGCTCATCATATGATACGGATACACCAAATAGAGCCTGAACTCGTGCGCCTCGGTCGGCGTGAGATCGGCCAGCGGGGTAAAGCCTGCGCTGACCGTGCCGATCGGAAGTTCCGGACGAGCCGGGGAGTGACCGAGCGTCCAGCCAGCGCGGCCATCCTCGATATAGCTCATGCGCGCTGGAAAGGCGCGTTCGAATGTATCTGGGTGCGCGGCGATATGGTGGTAGCACTCCATGAATGTCTCCACGATGATCTTCCAGTTGATCGCGCAGTCATATTCATGGGTCCCCCCGATCACGAGGTCGGCAAGGCCGAACTTCGCCACAGAGGCTGATAGATCGGCCAGACGCTCGGCCAGCGGCGGTGCCGTCCCGGACAGATTGACATAGATGAAGCCATCGACGATTTCGCTTTTGAACTGCGGCAGGCGGCAGGTCCTGGCGTCGAACTCCACCTCATCCATCAAGGGCGCGCCGAGCAACTGGCCATCAAGCCCGTAGCCCCATTTATGGAACGGGCACGAGAAAGTCTTGGCATGCCCGCTGCCGTTGACGAGCGGCGCCCAGCGATGCAGGCAGATACGCGACATGACCCGCACCTGATCCTTGCCGCGCACCACGACCAGCATCTCGCCCAAAAGATCGACGGTGAAATAATCGCCTTCGGCCGGAATCTGGGAGATATGGCCGACGCAAAGATAATCCTGCCGAAATATCCGTTCGACCTCGAGCTTAAAAAAGGCTTCCGACGTGTAGGCGTCAGGCGGCAGCGTCTCGGACCGTTCCAGGGGTTGGTTGCGGCCACTGATGACGGCTTCCAACAACGGCTCCAGCGATGCGTCATCGCCAAGAATCGGGGAGAGATCGGAATCGGGTGCCATCATCGCCTCTAAACTCGTGCCCGGTGCGGCGGGCTGGTTCGCGGAAAATAGGCGCAAATCTCGTGCCAAATTCCGAGGTGGCGGTTCGAGCCGACTTCAAACAGAGCTTGACTCACTTTTGGTGCAAGCTAGTTTTCCGCCTCCATGCATCGGGCTCAGGCGGTGATTGTGATAGCAACGCGCGTTGGGTCTTCGGAGGTACTGTGAGCGAGTTTATCCCGCCTTTTCCGATGCGCCCGGCTAAAACGCTCCCGCCCTTGAAACTGCTTCACGCCGCGTCGCGCAGCTTACTGAATATCTGGGAAGAAAAGAGCTTCGAGTATCAATTCTTTTCCGCCCGTCTGCTCGCCAACCGGATCTATATCTGCAACAGCCCGGATACGGTGAAGCAGGTCCTGGTCTCGGATAATAGCGACTTCGAGCGCAAGAGCCCGCAAATGCGCCACGCGCTTGAGCCGCTGCTGGGCGACGGGCTGTTCATCAGCGATGGTGCCACCTGGAAGAGCCGGCGACCGGCGGTGCAAACGGTGGTTCATGCTTCCAAATTGCCCCTCTTCGCGCCGACCTTCGTCGAGGCGGCTGCGGAAATGGCGGATCGCTGGGGTGAACTGGCCGGCGGGCAGCCGGTCGATATCTTAAGCGAAATGGCATTTCTGACGTCCGAGATCATCGCCCGGACGATTTTTGGTCGTGCGCTCGGTGCCGCTCATGCGCGGGAAATCGTTGAGGGGTTTAGCCAATATCAGCGCGACATCGGCCAGATGGATCTGTTCTCTCTGCTCGGCCTGCCGGATTGGATGCCCCGTCTGCACGGGCTTAGCGTGAGGCGCTCGGCGAAGCGCATCCGCACGGTCCTGAATGATACAATCCTGGAAAACCGCAGTGCCGAGGCGCTAGGCAATCCGTCGCTGCTGCAACTGCTGCAGAACGTATCGCTGCAGACAACCGGAAAGGCGCTTGATCCGGACGCGTTGCGCAACGAGGCCGCGGTGCTGTTCATGGCCGGCCATGAGACTACCGCCAATTCGCTGACATGGGCCTGGTACCTGGTCTCCCAGGCACCGGAGATCGAGGCCAAGCTGCATCGGGAGTTGGATAGCGTCTTGGACGGCAGATTGCCTTGCCTCGCCGATATGCCAAAGCTGGTCTATACCCGCGCTGTGTTTGAGGAAGCGATGCGCCTTTACCCGCCTGTGCCAATTTTGTCGCGGCAGGCCGTCCGGGATACCGAGATCAGGCGCCGGAAGATCAAGGCGGGATCGCTCGTGATCGTGGTGCCCTGGCTGCTGCACCGGCATAAGCTGTTGTGGGATCAGCCCGATCATTTCACACCCGAGCGGTTCCTGCCGGAAAATAGCGCCAACCGTGACCGGTATGCCTATGTCCCGTTCGCCACCGGACCTCGGATCTGCGCCGGAGCGTCCTTCGCGCTGACTGAGGCGGTCTTGTGCCTCGCCATTCTGGCCCAGAAATTCCGGCTTGCGCTTAAGCCCGGCACGGTGGTTGAACCGATCGCGCGCCTGACGCTGCGGCCCAAGCACGGCATGCCGATGCTGATCGAACACAGGCATGCCGGAACCGGGCGCACGGCGGACGCCGCGCTGGCGCGCGCCGGATGAGTTTGCCCCCGCCATGCCCGTTAACGGGCGCGCCGCCGAAACGGCACCTCCAGTGGCTCTCGACGAAGATGCTTGCCAGCCTGTGGCGATACAGTTTTGGGGTGGATGTGCGGGACCAATTGGCCGGGATTGACCGTTTCGGCTTATGGGAGGCGCCAAGCGGACTGTTGTATTTCGACCCGCCGCTGGCCGGCGATTATGCTTTTTACCAGTCCTTCTATGCCGGGTATGGCATGCACGAGCGGCTGGCAGGTTCCAAAGCGACGCGGCCTGAATTTGTCTTGGCTGCGAGCCATATCGCGCCCGGCAGCACTGTGCTGGATGTCGGATGCGGGGAGGGCGGATTTCGCCGCTATATTCCCACGGCACAGTATACCGGACTTGATCTGAATTTTGGCGGATCACGTCCCGATGTGCTAGCTGAAACGCTGGACAATCATGCGGCTTCGCATCCCGAAACCTATGATGTGGTCTGTGCGTTTCAGGTGATTGAGCATGTGCCGGATCCGCTAGCTTTTGTCGCGATGATGCTGACGGCGCTGAAGCCGGGCGGGCGCATCTTGATCGGGGTGCCGTGCCATCCCTCGATGATGACCGTTATTCCTAATTTCGTGCTGAATGCGCCGCCGCACCATCTGACGCTCTGGACTGAGAAGGCCCTGCGGATCCTTGCGCGGCAAACCGGGGTCGAGTGCCACGCTGTCCAGCCGATCCCGGTCGGCACGCATCACTCACTCGCCTATTGGATGGGGCGGATTGCGCCAAAATTTAACTCTCCGCGACTCTTCCTCCACGCGTGGTCATGGCATCTTGGACTGGTTTGGTGTTATGCGGCAGGCTCTGTGTTGGCGCTGCTTAGCAGCGTGCCACCAGATGCGAGGCCGCTTGATTTGCTTATGGTCGCGGATAAGCCGACGTGACTTCAGCTGATCTACTGCTGCTGGCACTCTGGGTGATCGGCGCCGCAATTTCCTGTGGCTGCGTCCACTATACAGCGCATGGCATCGGGCGGAAGGTGACGACAGACTCGACTGAGCGCTGCGTTATCATTCTCCCGATCCGGGGTGAGACACGAAATTTGCCCGCCTTGTGGCAGGGCCTGCTGGCTCAGGCTTATCCGCATTGGCGGATCATCTTCGCCGTGGAGAATCAGCGCGATCCGGCCTATGAAGCGATTTCCCTGCTGCTGTCCCAGTCGACACAGGCCGAGATTGTCGTCGCCGGGTTCGCCACCGATACCGGGCAGAAGCTGCATAATCAGCTGGCTGCGCTGGGACGGCTGCGGCCCGACGATGCGATCATCGTTTTCGCCGATGCTGATATCATTCCGGAGCCGGATTGGTTGACCCGGATCGTGCGTGGCCTCGCGAGCCCCGGTGTCGGCGTTGTCAGCGGTTATCGCTGGCTCGTTCCAACCAACCGTAACCTCGCCGCTCGCTTCATCGCTGCGGGTAACCAATCCGTCGCGACATTGCCCCGGCCGCGCTGGCTCAACCATGCCTGGGGCGGCACGATGGCGGTGAAGCGCGCGATGCTGGAGGAGATCGGGCCGGAACGACTCTGGCGCGGCAGTGCACTTGACGATCTGCCGCTATCGGCTGCTGCACGCGCGCTCGGTAAGACCGTTCTGGGTCCCCGTGAACTTCTGCTGCCAACCGATATCGCCTATGACTGGCGGGACGGGATCGCATTTGCGCGCCGGCAATATTTGTTTATCCGGCTCTATCAGCGTGATTTGTGGCTGTTCGCTGCCCTGACGACGAGTGTCGTGACACTTGGCTGGTGCGAGGCGTTGCGCTGGGTAGAAAATCCAATTGCGCTCGCGGCAATCGGGATTGTGGTCATTTTGGACCAGCTCCGCGCTTTGCTACGCCGCCGTATTGTCCGCGTGCTCTGGGGGCAGGCGATGCTAAACCGGCTGAGCGATGTGATGTGGCTGGATCGTTGGGCGACGCCGCTCTGGATGGCATTTCATTGCGCGATCATCTGGTCAACTTTGTTCGGCAGAACGATCCGCTGGGCCGGTCGGACATATCGGGTCGATGGGCGGCAATCGATCCAGATTCTGGAGCAGCCGGAGGAGGCCGGATCTCTGGAGCGCGTCCTCGAAGCGTGATCGCTGATGCGCCCTGAAATCCTCTTTCCGCTCTTTGCCCCGGTGACCGTGCTAAAAGGGATTGGGCCGCGGGTTGCCAAGCTGGTCGAAAAGGCTGCCGGGCCGCTGGTGATCGACCTCCTGTGGCATCTGCCGACTGGTCTCATTGATCGGCGGGCGACACCCAGCCTTGCGAACGCGGTGCCCGGCGAGATCGTCACGCTGAAGCTCACGGTGGCGGAGCATCTGCCCGGCGCATCATCCCGCCAGCCTTACCGGGTACGCTGCTTTGATGGGACCGGGTCGATCGCGCTGGTGTTCTTTCATGTGCGCGGCGATTGGCTGATGAAGCTGCTTCCAGTCGGTGCCGACCGGGTGGTCAGTGGCAAGATCGACGAATTCAACGGCTTTCTGCAGATGAACCACCCGGACTATATTGCGGCGCCCGGCGAGATGGAGCTGCCGGTTGAGCCGATTTATGGCCTGACCGCGGGCCTGTCGCTGAAATTGATGCGTAAGGCCGTCGACGCGGCGCTGGCCCGCGTACCGGCGCTGCCGGAATGGCAGGATCCGGCGATTATCCGCCGCGATTCCTATCCGCCGTGGCGCGACGCTTTGCTGGCGCGGCATCAGCTGGCTGAACTCAGCGATCTTAATCCTGAGCTGCCGACGCGGCAGCGGCTCGCCTATGATGAGTTGCTCGCCGATCAATTAGCGCTCGCCTTAATCCGGGCGCAGATGCGCCAGCGGCCCGGCCGCAAAATCCTGGGGCATGGTGATTTGCAGCGACAGGTGTTGGACGCGCTGCCGTTTCAACTGACCGGATCGCAACAGTCGGCCATTGCGGAGATCCAGCGCGATATGGCGTCGTCCGACCGGATGCTGCGGCTGCTGCAGGGCGACGTCGGCAGCGGGAAGACCGTCGTGGCGCTGCTGGCGATGCTGACCGCGCTCGAATCTGGCGCTCAGGCCGTGCTGATGGCGCCTACCGAGATATTGGCGCGCCAGCATGCGGGGACGCTGCAACGCTTGCTGACCCCGACCGGCGTGAAGCTGGCGCTGCTAACCGGGCGGGATAAGGGCAAGCCGCGTCAGGCGATGCTGGATGGACTGGCCCAAGGCACGATCCGGCTGGCGGTCGGCACGCATGCGCTCTTTCAGGAAGATGTGGCATTTCACGATCTGGCGCTCGCGGTGATCGATGAGCAGCATCGTTTCGGCGTGGAGCAGCGCGTCTTGCTGTCGTCGAAGGGCAGGGGGGTCGATGTGCTGGTGATGACGGCGACACCGATCCCCCGCTCGCTGATGCTCACCAGCTATGGCGACCTCGATGCGTCGCGGCTGACCGAAAAGCCGGCCGGGCGGCAGCCGATCCGGACGAGCGTGCTACCGATTGATCGGCTTGATGAGACCATCGCGGCGATCGGGCGCGCGCTCGAGTCGGGGCAGAAGATTTATTGGGTCTGCCCGCTGATCGAGGAATCCGAGACGATCGATCTCGCCGCCGTGACCGCGCGCCATGCCCAGTTGGCCGACTTATATCCCGGCCGAGTCGGCCTGCTGCACGGCCGCATGAAGCCCGCCGATCGGGATCGGGTGATGGAGAATTTCGCTGACGGGCCGCTCGATCTGCTGGTCGCGACCACGGTTATCGAAGTCGGCGTCGATGTTCCGTCGGCCTCGATCATGGTGATCGAGCATGCCGAACGGTTTGGGCTGGCGCAGCTCCATCAATTGCGCGGCCGGATCGGCCGCGGCAGTGCGGCCTCGACCTGTCTTCTACTGTATGCCGGGCCGCTCGGCGAAACCGCCAAGGCACGGCTCAAGATCATGCGCGAGACTGAAGACGGGTTCCGAATCGCCGAGGAAGATCTGCGATTGCGTGGCGCCGGTGAGGTGCTGGGCACGCGTCAGAGCGGGATGCCGGCCTATCGCGTGGCGGATCTCCCCATCGACCAGCCCTTGCTGGATCAGGCGCATGATGAGGCGCGGCTCATCCTGATGCGCGATCCGGAGCTGTCGAGCGCGCGTGGTCAGGCGCTCCGCGTGCTGCTCTATTTGTTCCAGCGCGACGAGGCGGTTCGGTACCTGCGTTCCGGGTGACGCAGCGATGCTTCGATGCGTGTAAAAAATCCCTTGGGTTCCGCAAGGCGCATCGCTATAACCCGCCGTCACTGCGCGACGCAGTCCGGTCCGGGGTAGCTCAGCGGTAGAGCAATCGGCTGTTAACCGATCGGTCGTCGGTTCGAATCCGACCCCCGGAGCCAAGTCGCCATTCACATTACCTGCAGCGTGCGCGCATCGATCGCCGACTGTATTAGCGTCCTGCATTTGGAATCACGGATCGCGCCTGCCGCTCATGTCAGAGACGCTCGAAGATTGCCGTAAGCGCTTGTTGTTTCGGTCTTGGCATCGGGGCACCAGGGAGATCGATTTGTTGTTCGGGTCGTTCGCGGATAGGCATGTGCCGTCCTTCGATGCCGACCAGCTCGCTGCCTATGATCGCCTGCTCGCCGAGGAAGATCCGGATCTCTGGGATTGGGTTGTGGGCGGAGTCGAACCGCGGCCGGGCCATGATCCGGCCATCATCGCCCTGCTGCGCCAATTCCGCTTCAAAGAGGCATCCGCTTGACGGCGCTGCATACGCTCCTCGCCAAACCCGGCCGGGTGCTGATCCATGGCGCACCGGAAGGCCGCGATGCGCAACTGCTGGGCGAGGTGGTGGCTGGCGGCTTTACCAAGTCGCTGATCCATGTCTGCGCTGATGACGGGCGCCTGGAGCGCTTCCGCGCGGCGCTGGCCTTCTTTGCACCTGACATCGAGGTGCTGGTGCTGCCGGCTTGGGATTGTCTGCTCTATGACCGCGTGTCGCCGCATCCCGAGCTGGTCAGCCGTCGTATCGACACGCTGACCCGGCTGGCAGCATCCGAGGGTACGCGGCGCATCGTGCTGACCACGGTGAACGCCCTTGTGCAGCGACTGCCGCCCCGCAAGCTGTTTCGGGAACGGACGCTGGAGCTTAAGAAGGGCGGGCGGATCCCGACCGATCGGGTTTTGTCGTTTCTGCAATCCAACGGCTATGTCCGGACCGAGACCGTACGGGAAGCCGGCGAATTTGCAGTGCGCGGCGGAATCGTCGATCTCTTTCCTGCCGGCGTCGCCGAGCCGCTGCGCATCGATTTCTTCGGTGATGAAATTGATGCGATCCGGCGGTTCGACCCGCTGACCCAGCGCTCGACCGCAACGCTGAGCGAGATCGGGCTGAAGCCGGTCAGCGAGGTGCTGCTGGACGAGGCGGCGATCCGCCGGTTCCGCTCGCGCTATCGGGATCTCTTCGGCACGGTCGATCCCGAGGATGCGCTTTATGCCGCGGTCAGCGAGGGCAGACGGCATATCGGGATGGAGCATTGGCTGCCGCTCTATTACGAAACGCTCGAAACGCTGTTCGATTATCTGCCGAATTCAGTCGTCAGCCTCGATTTCCGGGCCGAGGAAATCCACGCGACGCGGCTTGAATCAATTGCGGAGTTCTACGCAGCGCGGCGCACACTCACCGGTGCGCGGCAAGGGCAGGTCTCGACGGTTTATAAGCCGGTCGAACCTAATCTCATGTTCCTCGACGATGCTGAATGGCGGCGTCTCCTGGGACATCGGGCCGTTGCGGTTCTGACGCCGTTTCCGCCACCGCCCGGTTCCGGGGTCGAAAGCTTCGATGGCGGCGGTCGGCCGGGCCTCAATTTCGCCGAGGCGCGCGCTAACCCGAAACTCAATGTGTTCGAGGCGGTGCGCGACCGGGTGGCGCAGTTGCAGCAGGCGGGCCGCAAGGTCGCGATTGCCGCCTATACCACTGGCGCCGCGGAACGGCTGCGCCATGTCCTGACCGAGCGCGGGATCGACGGCGTCGAGCCGGTCAAGGATGCGGCAGCACTCCAGGCGCTGAGCCCGAGGCGGGTCGGTCTAGCCGTCCTGCCGATCGAGCAGGGCTACGAGGCGGGCAAGCTCACCCTGATCTCCGAGCAGGATATTCTGGGCGACCGCCTGACACGCCCGGTGCGGCGCCGGTCCAATATCGACAAATTCATTGCCGAGGTCTCGGCGCTCTCGGTCGGCGATCTGGTCGTGCATGCCGAGCATGGCATTGGGCGCTACTCCGGCCTTGAGACGCTCGATGTCGGTGGTGCCGCGCATGACTGCCTGAAAGTGGTCTATCAGGGCGACGACAAGCTGTTCGTGCCGGTCGAGAATATCGAGATCCTGTCGCGCTTTGGCTCGGAAGATGCCGAGGCACAGCTTGATCGGCTGGGCGGCGTCGCGTGGCAGAGCCGCAAGGCCCGTGTTAAGCAGCGCATCAAGGATATCGCGGCTCAGCTCATCAAGGTGGCGGCTGAGCGTGAAGTGCGTGAAGGCGAGGCGATCACCAGCCCGGCCGGGCTCTATGACGAGTTTGCCGCTCGCTTCCCCTATCCCGAGACCGAAGACCAGTTGAACGCCATCGCCGACACATTGTCGGATCTGGCCTCAGGCCGGCCGATGGATAGGCTGATCTGCGGCGATGTCGGGTTCGGCAAGACCGAGGTTGCGCTGCGGGCCGGTTTCGTGGCGGCGATGATGGGGTTCCAGGTTGCGGTCGTGGTCCCCACCACGCTGCTGGCCCGTCAGCATTACAAAACCTTCGCCACCCGCCTGCAAGGCTTGCCGCTCAAGGTCGGGCAGCTCTCGCGGCTCGTGACATCCAAAGAAGCCGCCGAGGTGCGCCAGGGTCTCGCCGAAGGCACGCTTGACGTCGTGGTCGGGACCCATGCGCTGCTTGCCAAGACTGTCGAGTTCAAGCGGCTCGGCCTGGTGATCGTCGATGAGGAGCAGCATTTTGGCGTCACGCAAAAGGAACGGCTGAAGCGTCTAAAAGCCAACGTCCATGTGCTGACCCTGACCGCGACCCCGATTCCGCGCACCCTGCAAATGGCGCTGACCGGGGTACGCGAGATGAGCCTGATCGCGACACCGCCGGTCGATCGGCTGGCGGTGCGCACCTTCGTCATGCCCTATGATCCGGTGGTGATCCGCGAGGCGATCCTGCGCGAGCGCAATCGCGGCGGGCAGATTTTCTACATCGTGCCACGCATCAAGGATCTCGATGACGTCAAAGAGGCGCTGACTCAGCTGGTGCCCGAGATCAAGGTCGCGATGGCCCATGGCCGGATGGCGCCGACGGAGCTCGAAGACGTCATGGCCGCCTTCGATGACGGGCGCTATGATTTGTTGCTCGCGACTAATATCGTCGAAAGTGGGCTCGATATTCCGGGGGCCAACACGATCATCCTGCACCGCGCCGATATGTTCGGGCTGGCGCCGCTCTATCAGCTGCGCGGCCGGGTTGGGCGCGGCAAGATCCGCGCCTATGCGTACCTCACCGTGCCGCCGACCAAGGTGTTGAGCGAGACCGCGATGAAGCGGCTCGAGGTGATGCAGACGCTCGACACGCTGGGCGCCGGCTTTCAATTGGCCTCGCACGATCTCGATATTCGCGGCGCGGGCAATCTGCTGGGCGACGAACAGTCGGGCCATATCCGCGAAGTCGGGATCGAGCTCTATCAGCAATTGCTCGAAGAGGCGGTGGCCGAGGCGCGCGCAACCGCGGCCGGCGAGGATGCCCCGACCGAAGACTGGACCCCGACCATCACGCTCGGGACCTCGGTGCTGATCCCGGAGACCTATGTCGCCGATCTCGGCGTCCGGCTCGGGCTCTATCGCAGGCTCGCCACGCTGATCGACGCGGCCGAGATCGACGCCTTCGCCGCGGAACTGATCGATCGGTTCGGGTCCTTGCCGCAAGAGGTAGAGAACCTGCTGCAAACGGTCGCGATCAAGCGGCTCTGCAAAGCGGCCGGCGTGGAAAAGGTCGAAGCCGGCCCCAAGGGCGCCGTTGTCTCGTTCCGCAACAATCAATTCGCCGATCCGGCCAAGCTGATCGACCTCATTCAGAAATCCGCCGGCACGATGAAGGTCCGCCCCGATCAGCGGCTGGTGCTGATGCGCGATCTCGAAGACCAGAAGGACCGCGTTGTCCAGGTCCAACGCCTGTTGGGCAAACTCGCCGACCTGGCCACGGGTGCCCATCCCGAAGCGAAACCCGGCCTGCCACCGCCAACCGCGGTACTCGTCAAGCGCCCGCCGCCACCCCCGCCGAAATCCCCAACCCCGCCGCACCGGTCGCGGAGCGCTGTCAACAAAGTGTTTGGGAGGCGGTGAGCCCATTCGATCTCCTTTTCTTCCCCCTTATCGGGCGGTGCGCCAGCGACGGGTTGGCGCGCTATGCGAGAAGTTGACGCCCACCTAATGCCACAGCGGTCTAAACGGGTTTTCCGGGCAGGAAGTCAAATCTTACTTTCTTTGCTCTAATAGTCCCTTCGATCCCATATGAGCCTGTCCAGGCGACCTCTATTTCGCCCTCAGTCGTTGAAAAGCTGAGATCTAAAATAATTCCGGTAAGATTAAAATCGGACAATCCCACATGGGTAACTGTTTCGAGCGTAATTGTAAGTAACTGCTCACGCCCTTGTTACGCGGCAGCCGGGACGGCGTTGGGTGTGATGATATCGTTGATTGCCTGGAGGGCGGATTTTTTGTTGAGGCGTCCTGTTGCGATGACGGAAGCGGCGGCGG
>Ga0116226_10002365_pt1 | contig 16395 bp, 16 predicted proteins | sample S1TSphfallax_FD_89692 | JGI IMG/M metagenome (GOLD analysis project Ga0116226, IMG submission 89692) | Host-associated microbial communities from peat moss isolated from Minnesota, USA - S1T2_Fa - Sphagnum fallax MG | ecosystem: Host-associated > Plants > Peat moss > Unclassified | place: USA...
ACATATGTCTCTTGTCATCTTCGCGCATAGTCTCTTAGTTTCGATATTGAAAAAAAACCATCCGTGGGAATGGACAAAAATGACGTTAAATACGATGGGTGAAGCTTGTCGATTTGTAATAAAAGAGACTCTTGGCAAGACTGTCAGTTGGGCTATTGAGCAAATGACAAGACAACATAGAAAACAAACTGAAGTCATGACCGCTCTCGGGCTTGTGTCAACCTGAATTCAGGTAACTTTGCAAAAGTCCAGGATGAATCTCGGCTGCATGCACTTCGTTTTAAAGAATTAATTTTTTCGAAATTAAATGAAATACAAATCCTAGAAAAACAAAAACATGAACATCTTACGCTCTGAACTCAACTAAAGATACAAAATTTTACAAAAGATTTAATTGAAAGATCTGGAGATTTTATTAAAAATAAGCCTCAAAACATCACTATTAATGAAGCAGAATCAATCAGAAATATCATAGAATATATTTTCAATTTTGATTTTAATGCATATTTATTGTATGAAGAAAATCTATTAGATAATTTAAAAAGTATATATGAAGAGTTGCGATCTGGCGTTTGGACCTTTAAATTTGAATCACAGTTAGGTGATAACCGAGATGGCTAAGATTGTTTGATATTGGGGAGGAATAAAGCGAAGAAAACTGTCTATCGTAGCTATAACCTAAGTGTTATCCACGTTTGAACCGTGCCAGAAAGAGAAGCAGTATCCGATTGCATTTTATCCCGATGAGCAATGATCTTCTAGCTTTTTGATGATCCCCTCAAGCTCTCTTTCCCCCTGAGCTAATTGCTCTCGTTGTTTCTCAATCAGCTCAAGAGGAGCTCGCTGTACAAAATTAGGGTTAGTCAATTGATGGCGAAGCTTATCAAGAGAGAGAGTAAGCTTATCTTTTTCTTTTGCTAATCGTAATCGCTCTTGGTTGAGAAGTTCTTTGGGCAAGGGAAGAATGATCTTGAGAGAGCGATACACTCCTGTGCACGCAAATCCAAGGAACGGTTCGCTTCTTTGGATCTCAATTTTTTGCGCGCGAATCAATGCTTCAATGATGTGGAGATGACTTTGGACCGTTTGCCTGTCAGGATCGTCTGCCTCGCCAATAATGTAAATATCGGTCGCTGTTCCAGGGGATAACTTCATTTCCCCTCGGATATTTCGGATGGTATAAATCACCTGTTTCATCACCGAAAAGGTTTGGTCAATTTCAGGGTTGGCATCTGAAGACCGAATCCCTTGGGGAAAGGGAGCGACCAGACAAGCAGCAGAACTGAGAGCGTGAATGCATTCAATTGTGTAAGGATCGCTTGTAGCAACATTCTCCCCTCCCCCAACGAGTTGTTCTTTGAGGAGATGGAAAAGCTCCTCTGTAATGAAGGGAGCGACCGGATGGATGAGGCGAATCGCTTGGCAAAGAATAATGGCCAACAATTTTTGCTTATTAGCTCTTTCGCAAGGAGAGCCGACTTTCCCAAGCAGGATGGGTTTGGAAATTTCGACGTAATACGCGCAAAATTCTTTCCAAAAAAAATCATATGCCTCAAGCGTTGCTTGGTCAAATGCATACTGCTTCAGATGTTGATTCACCCTTTGAACGGTTCGATGAAGGGTGGAGAGAATCCAGCGATCCTCTAAAGCGAACAGCGATTCATCCAGTCCTTGTGAAAATTCCTGGGCTCGTAAAGCGGAGGTTCCAAGGACTTCTTGCGCTTCTAAGTGAAAGAGAACAAAACGGGCCCCATTCCAAATTTTATTGATAAAGTTTTTGAATTCTTCAAACCGACGCCGATCGAGGTCAATTTGTGGGGCTTGAGTGGCGCTAGCGCAAAGAGCCATCCGTACAGCATCTGTTCCATATTGATCAATCATTTCTAGCGGATCAATGATGTTTCCCTTAGACTTTGACATTTTCTCCCATTTGAACGCCACATCTTGGGGCACAGGTTTTCCCAAATCGTAGTCGCGCCGCTCTTCATCGGAGACATATAAGATGCCCCCATCCGCTCTTTCGCGCCAATAAGACTTTCCGTAGATCAGCCCATGTAAAAAGCACTCAGGAAAGGGGACATTGTCCATGACATATTCTCCCATTGCCAACATCCGCGCGACCCAAAAAAAGAGAATATCATGTCCTGTCACCAATGTCGAATTGGGATAGAATTTCTCCAGTTCGACTGTTTTATCTGGCCACCCCAAGGTAGAAAAAGGCCAAAGAGCAGCGGAAAACCAAGTATCTAAGACGTCATGATCCTGTTCCCACTCTTCAGGATGCGCCTTGACTTCTTCGGGTAAGTCGGGGCCATCATGACAAATCATCCGTTCAGGATCATGGCGATGATACCAAATAGGAATGCGATGCCCCCACCAAAGTTGGCGGCTGATGCACCAATCCCGCAAATGATCAACCCAATGAAAGTAGGTACGTTTCCATTGAGAAGGAACCAAACATGTCTTCCTTTGCGTGACGATATCGCGTAGATGTTTGCCGAAATTGTCCATGCGGATGAACCACTGTTTAGACAAAAATGGCTCGATCGTTGCCTGAGAGCGATAAGAGATTCCCACGCGGTGTACATAGGGCTCAACTTTTTCGAGCCACCCCTCTTTAGCAAGTTTGGCAACAACAGCGTCTCGTGCTTCTCCCATCGTCAATCCTTCAAATGGAGCGCCATTGGCGTTGATCCGGCCGTCAGGAGTCATGATGTTGATAAAGGGCAACCCATGGGCGAGTCCGATTTGATAGTCGTTAGGATCGTGTGCTGGAGTCACCTTGACAACGCCTGTTCCAAACTTAGGATCGACGTGATGATCGGCGATCAGCGGAATAAGGCGATCAACTAAAGGGAGCTTGATGAATTTGCCCACTAAAGCAGTGTAACGTTCATCGTTTGGAGAGACGGCAACAGCAGTATCTCCCAGCATCGTTTCAGGACGGGTTGTAGCGATCTGGATAACACCTGATCCATCGGCCAGAGGGTATTTAATATGCCATAAAAAACTCTGTCGCTCTTCATATTCTACTTCGTCATCAGCTAAAGCGGTCTCCGTAAGGGGATCCCAGTTGACGAGATAATGACCCCGATAGATGAGGCCGGCCTCAAAGAGCTTTTTAAATAACGTGCGAACGGCGCGGTTATTCCCTTCATCCATCGTAAAGCGCAAACGGGACCAATCGCAGGAACTTCCGATCCGTTTAAGCTGTTCTATCATGCGCATTTCACTTTTTTCTTTCCATTCCCAGACATGGAAGAGGAATTCTTCGCGTGAATACTCTTTCCTCCTTTTCCCTTCTATCCGAATTAAATGTCGTTCGACAACGGTTTGGGTGGAGATTCCTGCATGATCGGTTCCCGGTATCCACAGAACTTCGAATCCAAGCATCCTTTTCCACCGGATCAGCACATCTTGTAATGTGCTGACAAGCGCATGGCCCATATGCAAAACGCCTGTCACATTAGGCGGCGGCATGACAATGCAATAGGGGGGTTTAGGAGAAAAGGGATTGGTTTGAAAAAAATGACAACCCTCCCAAAATTGATACCATTTGGTCTCAATCGTTTGGGATTCATAGATTTTCGGTAATTCCGACATAATGCTCCCTGCAGAGAGGCGACCTTATGTTCTCCAGGGCGAGCATAAGGCGACTTTTGAACCGTTGGTTAAAATAGCTATTGAATTTGCAGGGAGGGTAACATAATTTATCTCGCTTGTGCAATGTCCATTTTAGCAGCAGAGAGCAAGATTCTCCACGCGATCTGCTGCTCGCAAACGTTTGCGGGGAATGGAGTCGATTTCAAGTCGGACATTCGTTGCTTGACAATAGACGCTTTTCCGTTTTTCCAGGAGATATTCTCTGACGTCTTAACCAAAAACAGAAGCTATACCGGTCATTTCGGGATTTTCCATTCTTTGCATGTCAAAACGGACAGTCTCGACAGTCATAACGTTGTCGACGCTTGACTGGATCGAGGGGGGCCACCCTTGGCCTCTTTGATTCATAAAACGGGCAGGGCGGTTTCGCGTCTGGAGAGATCTTCTTCCCTGCAACCCCCCCCCTTTCTCACTTAGCGATTGTTTGATAGCCTCTCCCCTCGGCTTTAAATGAGCAGCCCAGACAACCTGGCGATCCTATTCCCCACTCGCCACAAGAGCAATACCGGTGACTTTGCTTCGTGACCGAACCGTCAGTTAAACTTAGGGTTTAGGCTGGTCTGCTTGCATAAGTCTCTCCCTTTAGGGGGGGTGTCGTTGACCCTTTAGCCATTCTAATTGCTTTTTTTCGCGACCATGGGATCAACCTCTTTTTCTTTTGGAGGTTCGAGGAGATCGGGATCTTTTTTCGTCAGATTTTCAACGACATGATCCTCTTTTTCCGTTGGAGTTTTCGTTTCTTGACCTTCGTCTTTATTGGCATAGACATCATCCATCTCTTCGCAGTGCGAGATTAGGCGAATCGCAATAGCGCCGACGCTAATCGCAGCTAAACTCGATTTTCCTAATGAGCAACGGGTGATTTGACAGAGGAAAACATTAAAGGCCAAAACAGATAGCCCCATGAAGATGCCATTCACAAAGATATTCTTGACCATATTCGCATCATCATCTAGCTCTGCCGGATCTCTATCAATGCGATCCTCGATGACATGCGCGCACATATTAGCAAGTTTAAAGAAGAGGATGTTACAGACCACGAAAACAGCGATGGCTATATTGCGATGGTGGTGCATTTTTTCTGGAATATTCTCAACCCATTTAACCACTCGGCCGGCTAAATAACCTACTGCTCGAGCACCATGGTTGACAAGTTTAGGGATTTTGTTATTCACGAAAGCGATTACAGTACAAATACCGTTCATTGTATTAAACTCCTTAAAATTTTTGGATGGAAAAAATAAATAAAATTCAAATATTCTATAATTTACGAAAGTGATATATTTAAATCGCACTTCTAGCATAATAGATTATTCTTTTGCAACAGAAAAGTCAATGACGTTGTTTCGACAGAGTGATTCGGAGTTTAGGGGAGAATGGAGAAATTTTTTCTTAAGATCAAAAAGGAAAAAACGGTTAACGCTCAGATAAAGGAATTTTTTAAGAATAAAAGCAACGTTTACTTTGCAAAAAAATTAAAGGTATCTAAAAATCTGGAAATAATTATTTTTAAGATAATAAATAAATTGTGTAATGTAAAAATCCTCGAGCCGCTCCCCTAATACTCGAAAATTAAAGGACAGTGAGGGAATTACAATGAAAATTGTCGGCAAATTCCTTGGAAAAGATAAAGATTATGATAAAACCATTTGGGAGTCTTTTAAGGGACACCAATTGCATTTTTTTTCTAACATTCCTGATCGAACTAATTTTGTTAGACAAGAAGCTAACCTGCACATGGTTAAATATTTGCTTCAAAATAGGCTAGCCATTCAACTAAGTGCGTCTAGCGATATTCTCCACATAATGGGTGGTCTATTCATGCGTAAGTTCTCAAAAACTTATGGCGAAGAAGCGTCTCGGCATGCGCGAAATGATGATAGAAATTTCTCTTGAAATTTAAGCGCTTATTATCGACTATATTTTGAGCTATGGACATAGACAAACTTTTACACTTCCTGAAGATATAAGAGAATTGCGTCTATTCTATGAAACAAAAACAGTTATGCATGTCTTTTATTATTTTTATCCTTCTTTGCTTTATTGTGAAGGTTGTTGGAAGCTTCTGGACAAAGGAAACTGTTTCGATATGGTATCCGACGCTAGCCAAGCCTTCATGGACGCCACCGGATTGGATATTCGGTCCTGTCTGGTCCTCTCTCTATATGATGATAGCTGTTGCTGGCTGGTTGATCTACCGCGCTCAATATTCGCATAAGCGGACTATTGCTTTGATGTTCTATGGAGGTCAGCTCGCCCTGAATTTTATCTGGTCATTTCTCTTTTTCTCCTTACGCAGTCCTCGCTTAGGATTGATTGATATCGTTTTGCTTTGCCTATTGATCAGCATAACGATCATTAAGGCTTGGCCCTTGCGTCCTTTAGCAAGTCTTCTCATGATTCCCTACTTACTATGGGTCATGTATGCCACATCACTTAATGCTGGAATCTGGCTACTTAACAGATGAAGCCTCCGCGAAGCTAAAGACTTCACGGCTTCCTGTGGCAATAGGAATCTTTCACGAAAGGATAAACAGGAGCGAAAGCAAAATGTTTGTCAACAATAGACAAGAACTTATAGGCACTTCGGAATGCCCACTCCATTCCGAACGCTGTTGCAACAAAAAAATTTAATAAGATCATCTCTTTTTCGGATCGATTTGCCATCCATGAGATTGGCGTGAAGCAAAAGACAAGAGAGGCTCTGACCTAGACATGCAAATACCCTCTATTTTTAAGCTCGCTCTTATTTGCGGAGGCCCTTCGCAAGAGCGTGGGATCTCCCTAAATTCAGCGCGTTCAGTCATGGATCATTTGAAGAGCGCACTGGTTGACATCATTCCCATTTATGTCGATGCAAAAAAGCGATTTCATCGCCTGTTACCCGCCCAGCTTTATTCGAATACCCCTGCCGATTTTGATTTTAAGCTTAGCCGCATGGAGGCTCAACTTGACCTAACTTCGCTTGAGAAGCTTTTTCAAGCCGTTGACCTTGTCTTTCCTCTCATCCATGGTGCTTTTGGCGAGGATGGGGAGATTCAGGCCCTCCTTGAGTCCACTAAAATCCCTTTCGTTGGACATAGCAGTTCTTGCTGTCGATGGATGTTTCCCAAACATCAGGCAGCAGAGACATTACGTCGTCATGGCTTCGCCACACTTCCTCAAGCAATTCTTTCTCATGAACAAAAAAATCTCCGCGAAGTCATTGAAGATTTTTTCTATCAGCATGCGCTACAGCGAGCCATTGTCAAGCCTGTGATTGGAGGATCTTCGATTGGAGTATCCTCTGTTAAAACACCTCAAGAAGCATGCCAAAAAGTGCAGGAGATTTTTACCACTGGATTGGATTGCCGTGCCCTCCTTGAACCCTTTTGTAGGGGCAGAGAATTTACCGTGATTGTCTTTGAGCGTTTGGCAGCGGAACCCGTAGCTTTAATTCCGACGGAGGTCGAGCTAAGTTATGAAAACAATGAAATTTTTGATTACCGTAAAAAGTACTTGCCAACCCATCAGGCAACCTACCACACTCCCCCAAGATTTTCTTCATGCGTGGTCGCTCAGATTCGGATGCAGGCAGAGCAACTATTTACATTATTTGGCATGCGCGATTTCGTTCGATTAGATGGGTGGGTCTTAGAGGGGGAAAAAATCTATTTTACGGATATTAATCCCGTGAGTGGGTTAGAGCAAAATAGCTTTTTTTTCCGCCAAACCTCGCTTCTTGGGATGACCCATCGACAAGCATTGGCATCGGTTCTCAACAACGCTTGCCAACGCTATGGATTCTCTTTTCCGATAGAAGAAACGAAAGAACTCGATCATCCTAAACAACCTGTCTATGTCTTGTTTGGAGGCGACAATGCCGAACGCCAAGTTTCTTTGATGAGCGGCACAAACGTTTGGCTTAAGCTGTTGCACTCTCAACGTTATGCTCCCACTCCCTTTTTTTTTGATCCTCAAGGAGTCATTTGGGAGCTTCCTTATTCTTTTGGCTTCTATCACACTGTCGAAGAAATGTCTGTTGCTTGCTTAAATGCTCAGCAAGAAGGAAAAAATTGGGTTTCTCTTATTGAGACCATCCAAAGGAAGCTAGGAATCAAATCTTCTTCCCATTCTCCACCCCATCAGATGCTTTTACACGATTTGATTGCTCTTGCTCGCAGAAACAACGCGTTTATTTTTATTGCCATGCATGGAGGAGAGGGAGAAAATGGGTCATTGCAGCGCGATTTAGAGAGGGAAAATATCCCTTTTAATGGGTCAAATGCAGAAGTCTCTGCCTTGTGCATGGACAAATATCTGACCGGACAAGCGATTCGGCGTTTGGCCGACCCTGATCTCTTGACGCTTCCAAAAAAAAATATCTGTTTTGCCGATTTGATCCATTGTTCACTCCCTGAGTTTCAAGATCTTTGGGAGGAGTATTGCGCGCAATTGGGAAGTCAGCGGCTGATTGTTAAACCCCGCCGCGATGGATGTTCGGCAGGGATCGTGCTGTTGCAATCGGCTCAAGATTTTGCGCGCTATTGTCACTTATTATCTCAGAAAATAACGTGTATTCCTGCATTGACTTTTACTTACCAATCAGGGCTCATCGACATGCCCTCTTCTTTCACGGGGGACTTTCTCTTAGAACCCTACATTGAAACCGATAGGATTGTTGTCCAGCAAGCACAATTAAACGACGCTCCTAAAGAGGGGTGGATCGAACTCACCGTTGGAGTGCTCGAGCAAGGAGGGGTGTATCATCCCTTCCATCCGACCCTCACGCTCGCAACAGGACCCACTCTTAGCCTCGAAGAAAAATTTCAAGGGGGCACAGGGGTGAATCTTACCCCTCCTCCTGAAGAGATTCTTTCCTCCTCTGCGGTTGGCATCATCAAGTCGTTGGTTGTACGAGCGGCTCAAGCGCTGGGAATTCGAAATTATGGGCGTTTGGATATTTTCTTTAATCGATGGACTGAAAAGATGATTTTGATTGAGGCTAATACCTTACCGGCTCTCACTCCCTCAACTGTTTTTTATCATCAAGCGCTTGCAGAGGAGCCTCCACTGACTCCATTGGCTTTACTCAGTCAGATCATCGAGGTCTCTATAGCTCGTCTCTCTTTTTGCCCACATATGGATAACTAAGGGGGATTGAAAACTTGATTCGGTTAACTGAAGAGTTTATTCAATCTGAACCTTTCTTACCAGATAGCATGAGGAAAGATTTGGAAAGACTACCTGAAACCATAGAGGCTTGGATATTTTTATCTATGTTCTCATTTTTTCCACGTTAGCGCATGGTATTTCCTTAGAGTTTTAGAGTGATGGAGTCGCTGCAATATATAACACTTCCATCTGAAAGGTAGAAATAAAATCTCAACTAATATACACTCCACTTCATGCGATTATTATTAGACAAGAATGAAAAACCTGAGCTAGAGACAAGGCTCAAAAAAAGCAAAGATCTGTCCGAATGGAAACGGATATTTGCGATCATAGGCTATGATGATGGGCAGTCTATCGAGAAACTTGCTGATTTGCTACGCCTATCTACTTATACAGTGAAGAACTATCTTAGAGATTATAATTCTAAAAAGAAAGTTAGAAACGACCTAAGAGGGGGGAGTCAATCGAAATTGACAGCAGAGGAATCTGAGAAGCTAGAAAAACATCTTGTGGAAAGGACTTATCTCAAGGTCAAAAATATTGTTGCATATGTCAAAGGGCAATTCAATAAAAAATACTCTCGAAGTGGGATGACAGCCTGGTTACAAAGTAAGGGATTCACGTTTAAACGACCGAAGCACATTCCTGGAAAGTTGAACCCTCAGGCGCAAGCGAATTTTATTGAAGAAAATAAAAAGTTAAAAGAGACTCTTGGAGTACATGAAGAGATTTATTTTATGGATACAGGACATCCTGAATATCAATCTAAAGCTGTCTATGGATGGATAAAAAAAGGTGAATGTAAGACTTTATAAACCACTCGCAAGCGGTCTTCCCTACACTTTGTTCGATCACTGTCCCTTGAAAAGGATGCAGCTTCTGGTGAGACTATAAATCCGTGAATTTGAGTTAGGATGATTTAAAGTTAAGAACTTTTGAATCTAAGGCACTTAAAACTGTTTAGTGGGGGCTAAAAAGCGGAGCCCAAACCGATGTTGACTCCGACCTTCTTCCAGTAAAGTTCATCCCGTTTAGAGTCCGTTTTCCACCAATTGAAATCCACACTCAACACGCCATACCATGAATTGGCAATCGAATAAGTGACTCCAAGGATATTATTAAAGCCATAGGCAAAACTTTTTTCGTGGTAACGGTCGACAAAGTAAACTCCAGTCCAAGACTTCCGCTTACGGTGGCAGTTATCGAAGAAGTGGAATTCGGTATCCCAAAAAAGTGTCCAGCAATCGTCTATAGTGAAGGCGGTGTCGACTCCAAAATAGAATCCATACCAGGTGAAGCGATACTGACTTGTTCGATGAGAATTGTTAAGTCCTAGTCGACTCGCAATGTTTTGATCTGAACTGCTGGGCCTGGAAAAGGGATTAGAGGAGGGAGAATTTCGAAAAGGATTGGAAGAGGAGACAGAAAAAGAGGAACTTGAAGGATCAGAAAGATAGGACGAACCAGAAGAATCAGCACGAGAAGAGGAACTTGAAGGATCAGAAAGATAGGACGAACCAGAAGAATCAACATGAGAAGAGGAACTTGAAGAATGTTTATCCTCCTTGACGCGCAAGTGTTGTCGGTGAAAAGAAAAACCGATTAAAGGAATGATGGAAAGACGATAACAAAAGAAGGCAAATGGATAGCCTCCTGCAGCATCAAAATCGTAAACTTCGCTGCCCCGTTTGACGGGATGGCTTGTGTGTATTCCAATGGATTGATAGAGGGAGGGGCTGTTGATTTGAAAGTGTTCGTGTGCGCGCCCCTTATCTGTGAGTCCATAATCTGCTAATAAGCGAACATAAGAATGAGAGGAGGTCCATGTGGCTTGGCCAGTGATCGTATAACTATCAATCTCTTTAAAAAGGATACGATCATTGACATGCCCCGAGACACTTTTTGAATGCAAATGAGGGGTTTTCCAATTTAAACCATCGCGCCTCCAGCCAATCTCTACATCTGCGCTTGGGGAACAAATTGCTTGACCACAGCTTCCAGAAACAGAGACAAAAATTAGAGTAGAGGCGAGAGTAGTATAAGTGATGAGCGATTTGAACATCGTTGGGCTCCTTTAAAACGCTACATCGTAGGATTTGTTATGATTTATGTCAAAAAAATTGGTTGTACTGCTGCAAAGCGCTCTCTCCTATTTGGCGACTTTTTTTCAACTTAAGCTTTTGAAGTCCCTCAAGATGGGGTTGAAAACGAGCTTTCTCTTCAACAAATAGCGTCCCACCTGCAGCGAGCAAAGGATGAGTCTCTATCCATCGAATGACCTGTTCACTATAAAAAGGAGGGGTAACGGGCATGCAGTACGGAGGGTCTGCATAGATGATATCAAAGGTTTGATTTTGTTTTTCCAGGAGTTTTAGCATTGCAAAGGTTTCTCCAAGAAGAACTTGACATTGATTCTGAACACCGAGCTGTTCAATATTCTGTTTTATGCAATGAATCGCTTCTCGATGCGCGTCAATAAATGTTGCAGACTCTGCTTCGCGGCTTAAGGCTTCTAGACCGACCGCCCCTGATCCAGCAAAAATATCAAGGAATCGTGCTCCCTGAATGCTCTGTTGACAGATATTGAATAAAGTTTCTCTGAGGCGGTTGGCGGTAGGACGTGTCTGTGTCCCCTTTGGAGTTTTTAAATGTCGGTGGCGATAGAGTCCTGCAATAATCAACATGCCTGAGATAATTCCTCTAAGAAAAGCTTAGCGTGCTTCTCTTTTTGCTCTTCAGAAGGGGAAAGAATACGGAGGCTCCAAATTTTCCATTTCAGATCCTCATAGATGAGGTAATATTTGATATAAGCGGCCATTTGATCTGATTGTACGATCACGGATAAACTTCCTACCCCATTGCGAATGATAGGTTTGTGGAAGGATACGAGATGATAATGGGTCAAAATCGGGTGGCGTTTGATGAACTCACGAAACGCTCCTTCCGACGTGGCCTCTTTAAATTCTTTGGAAGAATACTCTTGGTATGCTTCAAAAAGCTTTTGATCTTGAATCTCCTTTAATTGAGCTTTAATGACGTCAATAAGATCTTCTGCATCACCTGCTTCTTTAGGAGGAGGAATATTTTCTCCCTTTAACAGGCGAATGCTGAGAATCTTCCATTGATCCTCTTCTTTGATTAATTTGTATTCAATGGGGGTGTTCACATGATCTATCGAAGTAAGATTTCCCTTCAAAGTGCCGATATGATCCTCTATTGAGCGTTGAGTGAAATGCGCAGAGTGGTTATTCAGGAAAACGGGATAAGCCTCGATAAACTGGCGGAATTGATCAAGCCGAGTGGCCGTTTGAAAATCTTTGGAAGTATAAGCATAGTAAGCTTTAGAAATGTCCTGATGTCGGAAAGCCTCTAATTGGTGATCGACGACATCGACCCAGCTTTCTGTAAATATAATTCCCGCCGTGACTCCTATCAGGGCGAGTACGGCAATAAGCGCAACAAGTTTAAACCACAAAGGCATGGGCTTTTTCTTTGCCACCGAGGCATGAGAAGAAAGCTCCTCGATTTGAGTCTCATCGGAAGGAAGGACGGAGCGAGGGGGGTTAAAATCAAGTTTGCCACCACAAGCGGAGCAAAATTGGTAGGCAGGCTCTACCTTTACCCTACAGTGCGGGCAAAGCCGATTCTTGTTAAGTGGAGTAAGCGCCATAAAAGTGAATCAAACGTTCAGCTTTTTTATAGTGCGATCGCTTGAGAGTTTCATACACTTGTAGTCCTTTGGCATTGTGCCCTTGTTCAAAGTAGAGCTTGCCGAGTTTAAATAACGTTTCCTTATCATCGGGACACAATTGCAGGATCGTTTCGTATTCTTTAATTTCTTCTTTTGGCATTTGCAAATCGTGATAACTATAGGCAAGCTGAGCATGAACCCAAGGATCATGAGGGGCATAGTCGCTGAGGATTTTAAATTCTTCAATCGCCCTTTGGGCAATAAGGCGAAATTTTTGTTGAAAAGGTTCATTGTATTTAGCTTGAGGAACCCAACGATCATCATCATCTAGTTCTTCAACGTTTCTTGGATCAATATATAAGCCAGAAAGCATGACATAGGCATTGCCCAAGCCTGCGTGAGCTTCTAAATCGGTCGGTTCCATGCGTACTAATTTGACATGTTCATTGACACAGGCTTGTAAAAGCAATTCTTTCATAAAGTGGATATCTTGCCAAAACCACCAACAATTCAATTTTTCAAATGATGAACTCAGAAAAACACACCAGGCAGGGCATCTATACACTTGGTATTCCTGCCCATGCAGCTCGACTGCCATTTGACAGCAAGTATGTGCAATCACTAAGTGATGCTCTGTTTCGCCCTTCGGTTGTTGAGGAATGTGTTGACAGACCTGAATAAATTCAGAGCTAAGGTGGATCAATTTTTCTGTTTTTCTTGTTTGAGCATACATATGAAGAGTAAAATAACAAAAAAAGGTGGCAAAAATGAGAGCAAGATGAATCGCAATCAGAAAGGTTTGCGCTAAAAGAGTCAAATGGACAAGGAAGTAAAGAATTTCTCCAAAAATTAATAAAACGAAGAGAAGGTTAAAAAGAGTGTAAGATTTTAATATTCTTTGAAATTTCGAGACAGTTTGGCGAATTAAAGGATAAATACGACTCTCGTAGAATTCTTTATCAAATTCAATGAGCAGTTGTTTCTCTACAGCAGGAGTTGTCATAAGCCGTACAATCATTTACCGTGGTTATACCTCGACAACAAAATTTAGACAATCTTTTTCGGCATGCTTTGAACCATGCCTTAAATCCCTTCAGCATAAGAGGGCGCTTCTGAAGGGCCGCGATCGAGTTCAAATAATAATAATCCCATGAGCACAATCAAAAATGAGAGATAAAATGGCCATGCCACCCTTTCACCAAGCGATAACCAACCAAACAAAGCAGCAAAAAGGGGGGTTGTCAGTCCAGCGAAAGACATAAAAGTAGGAGAATATCTCTTGAGTAGAGATCCATAGAGATTATAACAAATTAAGTTAGAGATGAAGGTTAAAAGGATGGCGCACTCAAGAAAAATGGGGTAATTTGTGACGGGAAAAGGTTGCCAATTCTCCACGGCGAACGAGTGTGCTAATGCCAAGATCCCCCCTGTCAGCATGCTGATCCCATTGGCTGTTAACGGAGAAAGGGCATGTTCGTTGACGAGTTGTTTGAGCAAAATCCAGCCGTAAACGCTACAAATGACTGCCATGATGACTGCTAATTCAGCCCACGAAAAAAAGAAGAATTGACCGATTTCTTCTTCAGCAGATGTTTGATAGAGCAGAAGGGGAGTAAAGCCTAAGAATCCAACGATCAATCCGATCCATTTTTTCTTTGTCAATTTCTCTGAAAAAAGAACATACGAGAAAATAGCCGAAAGAAAGGGAGATAGGCTGTAGATAAAACATGTTTTAGAGGAAGTTAAATAGCTGAGGCCCCAAAATTCAAAAATATTAGTTAAATAGATGCTAAAAATAGCAAGAAGGAATAAACGACGCCATGTTTTCCGATCTAGAGCAAACGTTTGCTTTTTGACGAAGAATTGGTAGCTTAAGAGAATGATTCCTGCTGAGACCATTCGCGTTCCAACGAAAAAAAGGGGTTGCACATAGGCCAACCCCGTCTTAGCAATAGTAAATACACTAGCAAATAGGGCGTAAAGCAAAAGAACGTAACACATCGTAGATCATCACCTAGTTATCAAATTGTTAATCTTTTTAAAATGTAAGAATTAATGCTCATTCCTTCTTGAGCTGCACGAGCTGCAATTTCAACGTACACATTTGGAGGCATTCTGAGGTTAAATTTTCCTGAGTGAGCTTTTTCTGATTCTTTTTTTCTTTCTTTACATCTCTCGAGGTCGTTATCTATGGAGTTTTTGAATGCTTGCTCAATTTCTTCTACCGTCGTCCCTTGAAAAGTAATCACCGCTCTTATTCCAACAACATTTCCATGGAAAACATGTGCTTCGTCATCATAAACAACGTATGTATTTCAACATGGCTTAATTCCTGCATTTTTCGGCATGGTTCAAACTTGGAGAGGCTATTGGCTTGTGACACATTAAACAATCTTAGCGCTCTTGCTTTTGACCTAACGGTGACTTAAATTTGAGTCATGCCATGTTTTCTTCTGATCCCTAAATAGTGTCATAAAATAGGGCCATGTGTCAATTCGCTTATTTTCTGGGATCGTTCAAACTTGCGTCACACTTAGTTCACAGCTGCAATGCATCTTATTATCTAACCTCAAGCACAAAAACTTCCAAATTTTAGACCGAATCTTATTCGCTTTGTTCCTGGGCAATAGCGAGAGGCTAATGGAAAATCCCGAAGAAGAAGAGCAAGCTTTGTGCATAAAAAGCTGTACAAATGATGGAGAAAGGCCCTCCGAAGTTGGTTTTCAGGAGCAGGTTTCAAATCGCCTTAAGCTCCTGTCATTAACAGTTATGGTCGTGAGCATTAAGCTTTTTCCTGAATATTAGCTTTATGTACGTATAATGCCAGTAGAAACTAGAACCTAGGGGACACTCAGGAGCGGAAGCTTCCGTTATGGCAATGGGAAAAATTGTTTTTTATCTCACTTCTGCAAAAGACTTGTTCTCAAAAAACTTGTTTTTGTTTAGAGTGCCTACTAGGATTCAGAAACCTGCCAAAATAAAAAAGGTCACATGAACTTATCCAATGGCATTGGACAACAGATAAATTTCCCTGAGCCTGTTACAACAGTAAGGGGAAAATCGCCAATTTCCTACGTTGACAAAAAAATTAGTTTGACCGTAGATCAAAAAATTGCGCAAACAACTCTCTCATCAGAAGATGAATACATTAATTTTTATGATTATCAAGAGGATTTTGATCGTTTCCAAGGAGATGTTAGCCAGCCCACTTCCCCAAAAGCTATTCATACTCGAGCTTCTTTCCGAGCAACCCCTATTCCCGGTTCCCCAGCTTCAGCTCGAATAAATTCCGCTCAGCCTGGTAAAAAACCGGCAATCTCTGACGATGAATATCTTCAGATTTATGATTATCATGAGGATTCTGATCCTTTTCAAGGAGATGTTAGCCAGCGCACTTCCCCAAAAGCTATCCACACTCCCGTTTCTTTCCCAGCAACCCCTGTCCCGGTTCCCCAGCTTTAACTCGAAGAGGCCCTAATCTAGATCAAATCATGCACGCGAAGGAGATCAGTGCTTTTCGCGATCCTACCTCTGGTAAGGTTCTTCGTCATTCTATTATTTTAGGGTGTAGACATGCCCTTGATCAATCTTCGCTTCAGCAATCGAGGCAAACTGATGGAACTTATATCTGCCCTATTGATAATACAATAACTAAAATAACGCGATGTGCGAGTTTTTTTGAGGAAAAAGGTGTGCTACCAACTGCAAAATTAAGTTGAAAAATGACATGTCTGTCTGCAACCTGTTGTTAAATAAAAACATCACAGGAGGTTCAGAAATGTCAATCGAAGATTTTATCATAACCATTTTTTGTTTAACAGACGATGAAGTAAAAAAATACTTAAAGGGAAAAAATCACGCCAAAGGGGCGCAGCTCCAAAATTAAA
>Ga0116226_10002366_pt1 | contig 16391 bp, 10 predicted proteins | sample S1TSphfallax_FD_89692 | JGI IMG/M metagenome (GOLD analysis project Ga0116226, IMG submission 89692) | Host-associated microbial communities from peat moss isolated from Minnesota, USA - S1T2_Fa - Sphagnum fallax MG | ecosystem: Host-associated > Plants > Peat moss > Unclassified | place: USA...
CAAAGGATTGCTGGCGGAAACCACCTTTTTGACTTCATCGGAAATTCTCGCTCCATCTGCACCACTATCTAAACCTGTGGGAGCATTGCAGTATATTCCAGCGTCCGCAGGTTTGGCAATTTCCGGCTCAAATTTGAGTAATTTGGGTGACAGCGATTTAGCCAAACTCTGGAGACAAGCAACAGCTACGATATATGGTTCTGGGGAAGATGTGGTTTCTCGGTTAGCAAAACCTTTGGCGGATGTCCAAAAAAGCTGGGGTATAAACTTACCAAAGGATATTTTTAGCTGGGTAAAAGGAGAATATGCCGTAGCATTGTTACCTGAGAAAGAGCAAACAACCCCCCATTGGATTTTTGTGGTGGAAAAATCCGAGAGTGTAGAACAAGGTATTGCTCGATTAGATGCGATCGCATCATCCAATGGACTCAGTATTAATCCCCTGACTCTAGACAAGCAAAAAATCTCCGCTTGGACAGAGTTAAATACGGCAACTAAAAAAAGTGATGTTAAAGACGGAACATCCTTCAGTATTGAAACAAAAGTGCGGGGATTGCATACCAACTTAGGAAATTACGAAATTTTCACCTCCGACTTAGAAACGATGGATGAAATTATCACAGGCAAGGATAATTCCATAATTGACAATCCCAATTTTAAAGATAGTATTGCTGCGATTCCTCTACCAAATCAAGGCTATATATATCTGGATTGGATAAAAAGCCAGAATTTGTTCGAGCGTCAAGTACCGATTCTCAAGCTAGTGGAAGTTTTAGGGAAACCGTTTTTTGAGAATCTGCGATCGCTCACAGTCAGTAGTTATGGAACCGACACGCGATCGCTCAAAGGTGGCGTTTTCTTCCAACTCCATAATTCGTGAGATTTTTATCAAAGCTCAAAGTGCAGAAGGTATAGCGGTTCTCGAAGTACAAGAACCCCACCCTTAACCCCCTCCCCGCAAGCGAGGAGGGGACTCAAGACTCGTTCAACAACTTGACGTAGAAACGTTTTATATCGGTTCTAAGAATTTTTATATTTATAAGTTATGATTATGGAAAAAATAATCAATTTAAAAATTCATTAAAAATGAAAGAAATATGAAAATCTCTTTAGATAAAAATTCAGATGTATATACTCCAAATTAGTTACAAAAAATTGGCTTTTTTCTCTTTTTAGTGTACGCTAAATAAAGATTGAAAGGGAGTAGCTGCTGGCTAATAAAGTCAGTATATCTGAATCAACATACTGGCGTATCGCCTGGTTCAGGTGACAAGTTTTTGAGTCTCAGTAGTTAACTGAGCCAAATTTTTCAGCTTGGGAGCGAGACTTTCACTAGGTTCACATCTGATGTGAGCTTGGTGGAGTGCATCTGTGCTGCTCAAGCTCACTCAGAAAAGTTGCAATAAATCTGAGGAGCTTGCTCGACTCTTATCACAATGGAATTAAACCTTTTTGTTTCGACTTTTGCACTAATATTTCTGGCGGAACTTCCAGACAAAACTGCTTTTGCAGCTTTATTACTTGCCACTTGTCATCATCCTTTTGCAGTTTTTATAGGTGCGGCAGCAGCATTCGTAATTCAGAGCCTTATTGCAGTGGCGTTTGGTAGTTTATTTAGCCTTCTGCCACCCCAAATTATTCACATAAGTGCAGGTATTTTGTTTTTAGCGTTTGCAGTCATGATGTGGCGTAAAGATGAATCCGAAGATGAGACTATCAAATGTGATGAGACAGAAAAGAAAGTTCGTTTTTCTAAATCTGTTAGCTCTACATTTATGACTATCTTTATTGCAGAATGGGGAGACTTGACACAGCTAGCAACAGGCACTTTAGCAGCAAAATATGATGCTCCAATTACTATTTTCACTTCCGCAACTTTAGCACTTTGGGCTGTGACGGGTATTGCGGTAATAATCGGATATAAGGCCAAACATCTCATCCCAGCAAAACTGTTGCAGAGAGTTGCTGCAACTGCATTTGCGGTAGTAGGAATCGGACTCTTGCTTAAACATTAGTATTCAGTCATGCTCTTCCATCACTTTCTCTAGATAAAAAACAATAATCCTTGTTAAACAAGACTTTCAGGCAAAAGGCATGATTTTAGCCATAATGTTAGAAAATTAGGTTCGCTTAAAGGGGAAAACAACCTTTAACCGTTAACATACAACCCAGATTACAAGGCAGGAAAGTTGGGATTTGGTTTTTTAGATTAATAAAATTAAATTTGCATACAAAAATATAGAGTAGGCATATTGCCTACTCTATATTTCCCATTCAATTGCTGCTTGGTATCATTGACTTTAGTTAATATCTATCATTACGCAAATCATCAACCACATCTCTACTAACAGCAATCTCTATACGGCATCTAGCCGACAATTTATCCAGCATTTATCCAAGTCTCTGGGTGCGGTTAATCGTAGACTTGTTACTAGCAATTCGCTGTTTGTTTGTAAAAAACTCTATTGTGGCACATTTTAATGTGGCACAACCAACTGAAATTTCACTGGAATTTTTTCATTAGAATATGTATATATCATTACTTATTTAACAGCCTGTTGGAGGGCTACTATGAAATACTGTCGCCCCCGACTTCAGTTTAGCGGTGTTTGGTTGTTGGCTATAATTACCGCCATCACAGCTACCCCTGTAATAGCAGAGACAGCGAATTTTGGTACTTTCAAGTTATCAACAAACTTTAATCCAGCACAAGGAGTAGTGCAGGGGTTTACAGGTGGTTCTTACTCATTGTCTGCCATAAGTAACCGCGATCGCGATCAAAAAGCCTGTATTGGCTTTGGCGATCCCAAGCCAGATCATATTATGGTTTTGGAAAAGGATTTTTCCCAGTTAACAATACAAGTCGATAGCAAGGGAAACGACACCACTTTACTGATCCAAGGCCCAGATGAAAAGACAATCCGTTGTGGCGATGACACTGGCAAAAGTAAAGATGCTAGCATTAGCGATCGCAACTGGAAAAGTGGTACATATCGAATTTGGGTAGGCACATTTAATCCTGGGGTCAAGCTCGATTATACTCTGACAGTGGAGCAGCAGTGAAGCAGGGAGTTAGGAGTTATAAGTCAAGTTATTAATAACTAATTCCCAATTCCCAATGCCCAATTCCCAATTTTTAGGTATAACACCTGAGAGGATAAGATAGGAGAGTAGGTTGTTGTGCTTTCCGAGGGTGCTATTTCGTGCTATCTATACTACGTGCTGACTTTCGTATCATATTTGAACGTGACCCAGCTGCCCGTAACTGGTTGGAAGTTTTATTTTGTTACCCTGGTTTGCAAGCCCTGCTATTCCATAGGCTGGCTCACTGGCTGTATACTCTTGGTCTTCCCTTTATTCCTCGCTTGATTTCTCACTTGGCTCGGTTTTTGACTGGAATTGAAATCCATCCTGGTGCAGCAATTGGGCAAAGTGTATTTATTGACCACGGGATGGGTGTAGTAATTGGTGAAACTGCGATCGTGGGAGACTATGCCCTAATTTATCAAGGTGTCACCCTTGGAGGTACTGGTAAAGAATGTGGCAAGCGCCATCCAACGGTAGGTGAAAATGTCGTAGTTGGGGCTGGAGCTAAGGTACTGGGCAATATCGAAATTGGTAATAATGTCCGTATTGGTGCTGGGTCTGTTGTTCTAAGAGATGTACCTTCAGACTGCACTGTAGTTGGCGTACCTGGGCGTATTATATATCGTTCTGGAGTCCGGGTTGCACCTCTTGAACACAATAACTTACCAGATTCGGAAGCCGAAGTGATTCGTGCTTTAGTAGACCGGATTGAAGCGCTAGAAGAACAAATACAAACTCTTCAGCGCCCACATTTTTCTGAAAAAACTCCTGTTTTAGTGGGTTGTTTAGTCACTAAAGAGGATGAGTTAACCCATGATTCTCCCTGGTGTAATCTCAAGGATAAGGCCATCCAACAATTCTTAGATGGTGCTGGCATTTAAAAAAGTAAAAAGTAAAAAGTAAAAAGTAAAAAGATAATCCCCATAAATAAATTTAGTTGCTCTCAGGGGTTGTTTGAAAAGTCTAATTTATTACACACCGGGCGACTAGAAGTCTCGCGCCAGTGCGGTCATGGGGGAAACCCCCTTCTCTACGAGACGCTGCGCGTTGGCGCTAGCCTCTCCCAATGTGAGAAATCCGGGCTTGGCTATACGAGACTTTACTTTTAAAACATCCTCTCAAAGCATTTTCTTTCTTTTGCCTTTTAACTTTTAACTTTTGCCTTGTTCGGTGAGGAATAAAAATTATAAATGTCAGGTTTGCACCTTCCCACTCCTAACTCATAATTCACAATATTTAAGGATTAATCGCATTGCTCCCCCACTCTTGTTGGTCATCACGGCGATAAGATTTTCTATTTTGTGGTTCACCGCGTAATTCTAAGTGGTCTACTTGCACTGGGTCGAGTAGCAGGAGACAAAAAGTAGGCAATGGGTGGACAGGGTCGGGTGCTGGTGGTGCAAAAGCTTCTGGGGTTTCAACTCTGGTTTTACCAGGATAGGGCCAAGCAAACTGTAAACGCGCAGCATCACTCAGTTCTTGCCAAATGGAAATTCGGGCTGGCTGTAAATCCTGGTGAGAACCATCATTGCTGACTAGGGTCAAACAGCCAGTGATGCGAAATTGTTCTCGTGTATTGGGGAAGTACCAGCAAACTTCTGCCCAAGGTTGTTGTTGTATCTGGTCGGCTTTAGCGCTACGAGTATCTGTAATAAATCTTAGCTGGTTTGTATCTTCCAGAAAGCCGCGAAAGACTAGGGTACGATTAGCGGGGCGACCATTCAGCTGCACCGTTGCTAGTTGAAGGTAACGGGCATAAACAAGGTTGCGGTTGCGATGGAGTGCATGCGCGATCGCGCTTCGCCAAGGAGCAAGAGTCATTGTCAAGGTCAAGTTCCGTACCTAAGTATTGAGTATACTACTGTTAATAAAACACAAACTTTCTAATTATATATAAATGGTTACAATTCCAGTAATCGATTTCACTGCCTTTACCAATGGCGACACAATAACTCGGCAAAATATTATCAAACAAATCTATCAAGCTTGCCATGAAATTGGCTTTATGTACTTGCAGAATTCAGGAATATCAAAAGACCTAATCAGGCAAGTATTCACTTACAGCAAATCTTTCTTCAATTTACCCTTAGAAGTGAAGCAAAAGCAAGCTTGGAGTGATGAGTTTAATAATACAGGATACATAAGTATTGAGAGAGAACGTCTTGACCCCACCAAACCAGGTGACTTGAAAGAGGCGTTTAATGTAAACAAACAAGCGGTTATAGGGATAGATGCTTCTATTCTCGCCTTTTATGATAGTTGTACAGAACTAGCTAACACACTGTTACAAGCTTATGCGTTAGCGTTGGAATTGCCAGAGGATTTTTTGATCACCAGACACAATCAACGAAATCATACCTTCCGATTGCTCCACTATCCTCCATTGCAGACACCATCCAAACCCGGACAAGTGCGTGCTGGTGAGCATTCCGATTATGGCAGTATTACTCTACTTTTCCAAGATGACGTTGGCGGGTTGGAAGTACAGACAGCATCTGGAGAGTGGATTGCTGCACCTGCAATTCCTGATACTGTGATAGTTAATACTGGCGATTTAATGCAAAGGTGGACAAATAATATATTTTGCTCAACCAAGCATCGAGTCATGATTCCCAATGATAGCAGGGTAAAGCAGTCCCGATATTCTATTGCTTTTTTCTGTCATCCTAATGATGATACAGAAATTACTTGTCTTGAAAGTTGCCAGAAAGAACAATCGCCTATTTATCCATCTATCCTAGCGGGAGAATATCTTTTAAGTCGTTTACAAGCAACTTATACAAGTTAATAGCTGGACTCTAACCCCATAGATACCCCATGCGATCGCTCAACAGCATAACTTGTGGCGATCGCACTCCCAATTTGGACTCGCTTGAATTCTGCACAGATACCAGAGCGATCGCCTATCTCTCTACCAAATTTACCGCGATCGCCAAGCCGTCACCGATGAATTAGCAATTTCGTCCCCAGATGCAAATGCAAAGACATTTTCTGCTGATGTGCCTTGGCCCATACAGGGTACAAATGAAGCGATCGCACTCTTAATCTTGACTAAATTAAAGTGCGATACACTTAATATAAATACTTACTTAGTTGTATATGTCACAAAAATGTCCTTTTTCATTTCCACTTCTGCTGGAGCATCTGGATTATAAGTCGGTGATAATAAAAAACTAGCAAATGATGGTAAAGGAACTCCAGTTTTAGAACTACATGAGGGATACAATAATGTGTAAAATGGTTCGGCTACTGAAGGAGTACCAAGTTTAACACCTATAGCAGTTGCTAATGCCTGAGCGCGGCTTTGAGCATCTTTCATTGCTGATTGATAAACTGAACTCTGCAAAGCCTGACAGTCATTAACTTCGTAGTCAACGCCCACACTCTTGACGGAAAGATTTTTAAGTTCGTTCGTCGCTTTCTTCGCTGTAGCAACAATTTCCTGGACGCGATCGCGCGTTGGTTTTTCCAGTCTCACCAATATTTTAGCGTTATTTTCACTGGAGTTAGTGCTAATTTGCACTTGAATTTTCTCAGTACTAATCCCTTTGGCAACTAGGCTATTAACTACAGGCTGGAGAGTTGCTTTAGTTAGTGATTTTTTGCTTGGTGAAGATTCTGCTGCTGTTTTGTAATTTAAGAGTACAGTCGGTGAGGATATGCGGTGGGTTTGCGGTAGAGATGATGGTTTTGTTTCTAACTCATCATTGCTATCTCCGCTACTGAATACCAATTCAATATCGGCTGTATCTGCCGGCACTTTCACTACCCCTTGACCGATTACCATTAATGAATGGCGATCGCTTGCTGGTGGATAAAATAATTGGGCATTAGTGACTTTGGGTGTTAATGCTCCCACCCCAACAGTCACGGTAATACTTGCTAACATTAGAGTAGTTATTTTTCTCATGTCCTGGGAATGTCCTTTGAACCTAATTGTCAAAGTTTACACCTCAAGGGCAGGATACTTAAACCAATTCGCAATTCGCAATTCGCAATGACGCTCGCAGACTCGCTACCGCTACGCTAACGCAATTACGTTTTGTAACGGGGATTTAGACCCCGATACAAAACGCGCTGCTTGATAGAAGCTCTTTACTTAAACCCCCAAAGTTCGTTAAACAAGAATACAGAATTTAGACTTCAGGAGCGGAGCCGGAGACGCTTTGCGGAGCAAAATCCCCATAGGAGTACGGGGACTTGCTTTCTCATTTAAAAAATATTGAGCTAATCCCACGACTCAACGCTGTGGAATTAGCTCAAAAATAAATACTAAATCCAGGACTTTCACTCTTCCAGATAAGAAAAGACTGACAAATTCTGATTATAAGTTACAGGTAGTGATAGCTGATGTTACAGAAAGGCTAATTGAACGTCCTATTGAAATATGCGCCTAACAGACTCTACAAGAATTTAATTTTTATTTTATCAATAGCCTCTTAGTGCCACCAACTCACACAGAGGATATCTTTTGGCTAAACCTCTTATGTGCCTTTTGATGGATTGCATTTTTTAGCTTAAAAATTCATACTGCTAAGACTAGGGGATGCCTACTCTTCAAGTCGGTGTTATTAAGTATAAGCGGTGTATTAAGATGCCAAATGTTGATCAAACTAACCTTCCATTCACTGATGAACTAACATATCTACGGCAGCGTGTAGCGGAGTTAGAGCAATCAGAGATATCTTATCAACAAAGGCAAGCAGCGCTTGAGGAGGAATTAATAAAACTCAAAAGACATCTAACAGTAGAACGAGAAAACACTCATACTCAAGTTGTAGATTCGCATATTCAAAAGGATATATCTACAGTTGTAAATCTACCAACAGATATGGCAGTGGTTTTACAGCAACTCCAACAAGAAATTGCAGAAAGACAGCATTTAGAAGTAAATCTAAGAGAGAGTGAAGAACGGCTGAGGCTAGCTCTAGATGTTTCTCAGATGGGCTTGTGGGATTGGAATATTGTTACCAATCAAGTCATCTGGTCTGAAAATTACGAACTGCTTTTTGGTCTACTTCCAAGTAATTTTGATGGGCCTTATGAGACGTTTCAGAAATGCGTTTATCCTCAAGATAAGCAATCTGTAATGCAAGCGATCGGCCACGCTTTGGCACAAAAAACTGACTATAATGATGAATTTCGTATAGTTCGCTCAGACCAAAGTGTACATTGGATTTCTGCCAAGGGAAAATTTATCTATAACGAGCAGGGAAACGCGGTGCGAATGATCGGCGTTTGTATGGAAACTACTGTGTGCAAGCAAGCAGAAGAAAGTACTCGTGAACTAACAACACAAGTGCAAGAACAGGCAAATATCTTAAATGCTATCCTCACCGCATCTGTCGATCACATTTACATCTTTAATTATAGAGGTCGCTATCAATATGTCAGTCGTGATGGAGCTACTATACTAGGTTTAAAGCCCCACGATATTGTCGGAAAAACTTTGCAAGAACTGGATTTACCCATAGACCTTGTAGAACAGGTAGATAATCAACGACAGGCTGTTATGAAAACTGGGCAGCCAATCAAGGATGAGTGTCAATATGTTACTGCTGATGGGATGCATTATTATGAATACATCCTGACACCATTACGAAATTTTGACCAAAGCATTAAAGGCGTAATTACTGTTTCTCGTGATATTACCGAACACAAACGGGCAGAAAAATCATTACGCGAAAGTGAAGCACGATTTCGGCGTTTGTTTGAGTCTAACTTAATTGGGGTGGCTTTTTGGGCTATGGATGGCTTCGTTATTGATGCCAATGATGCCTTTCTCCAACTAGCTGGCTACACTCGTGATGAGTTTGCCAACTTAGGTAGAATGAATTGGCGAGAATTAACTCCTGTTGAGTATAAGCATTTAGACGATCGCGCCCTTTTGGAGGTACAAGCCACTGGAGTTTCCAAAATTTACGAGAAAGAGTATATCCACCGCAACGGGAAGCGAGTCCCAATTGTTTTGGGGATAGCCATGTTGAATGACTCCAAAGATAACGGGGTTGCTTTTGTACTAGATATTACTGATCGCAAATTGGCTGAAAAAGAATGCGATCGCCTCCTCGAATGCGAAACGAAAGCACGCAAACAAGCAGAGATAGCCAACAAAATAAAAGATGAGTTTCTCGCGGTTCTCTCCCATGAACTACGAACCCCACTCAACCCCATTCTGGGATGGTCGAAAGTGCTGCGGACTCGCAAGTTTGATGAAAAAATCACTAACCGCGCCTTAGAAACCATTGAACGCAACGCTAAGTTGCAAACCCAGTTAATTGAAGATTTGCTGGATGTGTCTCGCATCCTCCAAGGAAAATTGAACCTAAATGTCTGTCCAGTGAGCTTGGTAATGGTGGTTGAAGCAGCACTAGAAACAGTGCGACTAGCAGCAGAAGCTAAGTCAATTCAAATTCAAACTATATTTGATCCTAACTTGGGACAAGTTATGGGCGATGCCAATCGGCTCCAGCAAGTTGTGTGGAATCTGCTCTCCAATGCGGTAAAATTTACACCAACAGAAGGACAGGTAAAAATTCGACTGATGGCAGCTGATAACCAAGCTCAAATTCAAGTCAGCGATACTGGTAAGGGAATTAACCCAGAGTTTTTGCCTTATGTGTTCGATTACTTTCGCCAAGCTGATGGCACAACTACACGGATATTTGGTGGATTAGGTTTAGGATTAGCGATCGTGCGTAAAGTTGTAGAAATGCATGGCGGAAAAGTTCAAGCCGAAAGTCCTGGAGAAGGATTGGGTACAACCTTGCAAGTTGAGCTACCGCTTTTGGTGAGAAGTGAACAGGTTCGCCATGAGGAAAAGGAGTCTTTAGCTTGTGAGCCTGAATCCTCGCTTCTTTCGGACACTCAAGTTTTAGTGGTGGACGATGAACCAGATATCCGCGACTTAGTGAGCTTCATTTTGCAAGACTACGGTGTAGAAGTAACCGCCGTCTCCTCAGCACAAGAGGCATTACAAGCACTGTCTGAGTCGATACCAGATGTTTTAATTAGTGATATTGGAATGCCCAAAACAGACGGTTATATGCTGATGCGGGAAGTGAGAGCGCGATCGCCCCAACAAGGAGGACACGTACCAGCAATCGCTCTGACGGCTTATGCAGGCGAAATGAATCAGCAGCAAGCCCTAGCAGCAGGATTTCAAATGCATATTTCTAAACCAGTAGATCCAGATGTATTGGTGAAAGCGATCGTTAATTTGATTGAGCCAAGCTGATACAGCAGATTCTGGTCATTTAACCGATAGATAGATGACGTGTAACAACACAATATGCATTTAATTGATAGTCATTTATTAAATCTAAAAAACATCAAAATACTTTAGAAGGATAAAATCAATGAAGAAACTAGAAGGTAAGGTAGCTTTAGTCACTGGTAGCAGTGGGGGAATAGGTCAAGCTATTGCTGTACATCTTGCTGAGGAAGGTACAAATGTTGTAATAGACTACCGCTCTCATCCCGAAGGCGCTCAAGAAACTCTGTCTAAAGTGGAAGCGGTTGGATGCAAAGGCTTAACTGTTAAAGCTGATTTAAGTGTAATTAGCGACATTCGCCAACTTGTAGACCAGGGTATTCAACACTTTGGTAAGCTAGATATTCTCGTAAACAATGCTGGAATCGACGGTCGAAATGCTGACTTCTGGAACATCACCGAAGCCGATTATGATGCAGTCATGAATATCAACCTCAAAGGCACATTTTTCGCTACTCAAGCGATAGTACAGCACTTCATCGAAACCAAGCGAACTGGCAAAATCATCAATATTAGCTCTACCCATGAGGAAATAGCATTCCCCCACTTCACTTCCTATTGTGTCAGCAAGGGTGGTATAAAGATGATGATGCGTAACCTAGCAGTTGAGCTTGGCCCTCTGGGAATTACAATTAACAACATAGCTCCAGGAGCAATTGAGACACCAATCAATAGTAAACTATTAAACGACCCAGAAAAATTGGGAGCGCTGCTGAAGAACATTCCCTTGGGTCGCTTAGGCAAGCCGACAGATATCGCACCCATAGTTGCCTTTTTAGCTTCATCAGATGCCGACTACATCACAGGCGCAACCTTCTACGTAGATGGGGGATTGAGCCGAAACTATCACGAACAGTAGGTAGATTCTGTTGATTCTACGATTCAAGAGTTTTTTTAAAAGTAAAAAGATAATTCCCATAAATAAATTCTCAGCGTCAGACCGTTTTCTTTTTCTTTATGAGTGCCTTTTTACCGTAAATAAAAGGGTTTAAGACCCCTACCTCTACAGGTAGCCCCAGTTTCAGTACTTCGACAAGCTCAGTAACCATCGGGGTTTAAATGCTCGTCTGAAATTGTCTAAAATGTTTGAATTTTGAATTTTGAATTTTGAATTTTGCCTTATTCGATGATCTGGAATACAGAACGCATTATCACTTATGAGTATCAACTTTGGACGCGAAATTTGTGGTGTTCTCGATTTGGCAGCAGGGCGAGAATGGTTAGTAACCAATGGTATTGGTGGTTATGCATCGGGCACAGTAGCAGGAGTGCTTACACGACGCTATCACGGTTTACTTGTGGCAGCATTGAAGCCGCCACTGATGAGAACTCTGTTATTAACTAAGTTAGATGAAACGGTTCTATATGATGGACGCAATTATTCTCTTGGAACCAACTGTTGGAATGGTGGAGCCGTTAATCCCGATGGTTATCGACATATTGAATCCTTCGAGTTAGAGGGAACAATACCAACGTGGCGATTTGCTTGTGCAGATGCTTCGCTGGAAAAACGCGTATGGATGCAAACCGACAGCAATACCACGTATGTTCAATACTACCTGCATCGTGCTACCCAACCACTGGTGCTACAGCTGAAAGCACTGGTGAATTATCGTGATTATCACGGTAGTACACATGCACCAGACTGGCAGATGTCTATTGATGCTGTTGAGCAAGGCATCCGTGTTACCGCTTTTGGAGGAGCAGTGCCGCTATATCTATTAAGCGATCGCGGTCATGCTTCACCCACCCACGAATGGTACTATGACTTTGACTTAGCCAGAGAACGCGATCGCGGACTCGACGATCACGAAGACCATCTACATGCAGCAACCTTTGACGCTACCCTCCAACCTGGTGAATCACTCACCTTTGTTGCCAGCACTGAAATGCATCCTCAGTTCAATGGCAAGGCTCAGTTAGACTTACGTCGCTCCTCTGACCAAAAGCTGCTCGGATTCTGGAAAGAGAACCATGTCAATACTCAAGTAGCCCCAGACTGGATACATCAGTTAGTCCTAGCTGCCGACCAGTTTATTGTCAGTCGTCCACTGCCTGATGAACCCGACGGTAAAACAGTCATTGCTGGTTATCATTGGTTTAGTGACTGGGGGCGGGATACAATGATTAGCCTACCCGGGTTGACAATCTCTGTTGGTCGTCCAGAGTTAGCACGGCCCATTTTGCATACTTTTGCTCGCTACGTAGACCAAGGTATGTTGCCTAACCGCTTTCCAGATGCGGGTGAAGCACCAGAATATAATACAGTAGACGCAACCCTCTGGTATTTTGAAGCAATTAGCGCTTACTACGCAGCAACTAAAGATAAGAAACTGCTAAGTGAACTCTTTCCTGTGCTAGCAGACATTGTTGATTGGCACCGTAAAGGAACGCGTTACAACATCCACCTCGACCCGAATGATGGGCTACTTTATGCGGGTGAAGCAGGTGTACAACTCACGTGGATGGATGCCAAAGTCGGTGATTGGGTAGTTACGCCCCGCATTGGCAAACCCATAGAAGTCAATGCCCTGTGGTGTAATGCTCTGGGAACTATGGCGAATTTCGCACAAGAGTTAGGTAAGCCACATCAAGAATATGAGCAAATGCAAGAGCGTGCAAATACAGGATTTCAACGCTTCTGGAACGAGACAGTTGGTTACTGCTACGATGTTCTAGACGGGCCTGAAGGACATGATGAATCGTTGCGACCAAACCAGATATTCGCTGTGTCGTTACCAAAAAGCCCTCTGACTCCAGTTCAACAACGGGGTGTAGTGGAATCTTGCGCGCGCTCGCTTCTCACTTCCCACGGTCTACGCAGTCTTGCTCCCAACCATCCACAGTATCAAGGTCACTACGGTGGAGATCAGCGTCAGCGAGATAGTGCTTATCACCAAGGAACAGTTTGGGGGTGGCTGATTGGGCCATTTGTTTTAGCCCATTTGCGTGTTTTCAATGATCCAGCCCAAGCTCGCAGTTTGCTTGAGCCAATGGCTAATCATCTATGCGCTCAGGGGGTTGGTAGTCTCAGTGAAATTTTTGATGGGGATGAACCACTCACTCCCCGGGGTTGTATTGCTCAAGCCTGGACAGTGGGGGAAGTGCTTCGTGCCTGGATAGCAACATCGTGACACTCCTACACCGATTGCAAGCAATACGGTGTAGGCTTCTAAGTCCTGTTAATCCTAAATCCCAAATCGCTATGACTCAAGAAGAAGCAAGATTAGCAGCAGACCGCGATCGCACAGCCTACTGGAAACGATGGGGTTCCTATCTGAGTGAACGGCAGTGGGGAACAGTGCGAGAAGACTATAGCCCTGATGGTAGCGCCTGGGAATTTTTTCCCCATGACCATGCTCGCTCCCGCGCCTATCGCTGGGGAGAAGATGGGATTGCGGGAATTTCCGATAATCATCAGCGACTATGTTTTGCGATCGCTCTCTGGAATGGTGAGGATGCTATTCTCAAAGAGAGGCTTTTCGGTCTCACAGGGAATCAGGGAAATCATGGGGAAGATGTTAAAGAATATTACTTCTACCTGGATAACACCCCGACTCACTCCTACATGAAATATCTTTATAAATATCCCCAAGCTGCTTTTCCATATAACCAACTGGTAGAAGAAAATCGACGCAGAGATCGTCAAAGTCCAGAATTTGAATTAATCAACACAGGTATATTTGACCAAGACCGCTATTTTGATGTATTTGTTGAGTACGCCAAAGCTTCACCCGATGACATATTGATTGAGATCAGTGTAATCAACCGAGGTCCAGAAGCAAAAACGCTGCATTTGCTACCAACACTGTGGTTTCGCAACACCTGGTCTTGGACTGATCGTCAAGAAGAAAAGCCGTGGCTGAAAATTAGTCAATCTAACTCTCAATTCAGCACCATCGAAGCTGATCACCCCTCCTTAGAAACTCGATGGCTGTACTGTAATGAAACACCAGAACTACTATTTACAGAAAATGAGACTAATAATCAAAGATTGTTTGGGGTTAGCAATGCTTCCGCATACGTTAAAGATGGAATTAACAATTATGTGGTGAATGGGCAAAAAACAGATGTCAATCCCAATCGCATTGGCACTAAGTTTGCAGCTCGTTATGAATTACACATTGGTGCAGGCGAAACCAAGACAGTGCGGTTGCGATTAAGTGACGGGCAAAATTTAATTGCACCATTCGGGACTGAATTTGATACAATTTGCCAAGAGCGCCAGCGCGAGGCGGATGAATTTTATCAACGGATTTGTCCTTTACCGATGTTAGAGGATAGGCGAAATGTGCAGCGACAGGCATTTGCTGGGATGTTGTGGAGTAAACAATTTTACTATTATGTAATTGAAGAATGGCTCAAAGGTGATCCAGCAGGCCCAGTGCCACCAGCATCCCGACTTACGGGCAGAAATCATGAATGGTTTCATGTATTTAACGCCGATGTCCTTTCCATGCCCGACAAATGGGAATATCCTTGGTTTGCGGCTTGGGATTTAGCTTTTCATGTAATTCCCCTCTCGATGATTGACCCCGACTTTGCCAAGCTGCAACTGACTCGCTTGACACGGGAGTGGTATATGCATCCTAACGGTCAGCTACCAGCTTATGAATGGGCTTTTGGTGATGTCAATCCGCCCGTACACGCTTGGGCTGCATGGCAAGTTTATCAGATTGAGCAAAAAATCTATGGTATAGCGGATAAAAAATTTCTGGAGAGGGTTTTTCAGAAATTATTGCTGAACTTTACTTGGTGGGTTAACCGGAAAGATTTAGAAGGCAGAAATATCTTTCAAGGTGGCTTTTTGGGCATGGATAATATTGGTGTCTTCGACCGTAACGTTCAACTACCAACTGGTGGATATCTACAACAAGCAGATGGCACAAGTTGGATGGCGATGTATTGTCTGAATATGTTAACGATTGCCTTAGAGTTAGCAAAAGAAAATTCTAGCTACGAAGACATCGCCAGCAAGTTTTTCGAGCATTTCTTGTATATAGCTGATGCGATGAACGGCCTTGGTGATACCGAAATACCATTATGGGATGAAAGTGATGGCTTTTACTACGATGCTCTACATTCACCAAATGGTCATCAATTCCCGATGAAAGTGCGATCGCTAGTGGGGCTAATCCCATTATGTGCCGTCAGCATTTTAGAACCAGAAATCTTGGAGCGACTCCCAGGCTTTAAGCAACGGACGCGATGGTTTCTGCAAAATCGCCCCGATTTGATCCAAAATATCGCTTGTATGGAGAAAGAAGGTGTCGGTGAGCGCCTACTGTTAGCGATCGCCTATCCAGATAAACTGCGTCGCATCCTAGAAAAGATGTTAGATGCAACAGAATTTTTTGGACCTTATGGCATTCGCTCAGTTTCTAAAGTTCATGCATCCCATCCTTACATCTTAACAGTGGATGGACAGCAGCATCAAGTCGATTACGAACCTGCTGAGTCTACCACAGGGATGTTTGGCGGTAATTCTAACTGGCGTGGGCCAATTTGGTTTCCCATTAATTATCTACTCCTAGAATCGCTGCAAAAATTCTATCGCTACTTCGGTGACGATTTCAAAGTTGAATGTCCTACCGGTTCGGGACAAATGATGACTCTCAAGGAAGTATCAATTGAATTAGCTCAAAGGCTAATTCAAATTTTTCTTACAGACGCTTCTGGTCGGCGACCTTTTTATGGTGGAATAGAAAAATTCCAAACAGATCCAAATTGGCGTAATCTGATTCTGTTCAATGAATACTTTCACGGAGATAATGGTGCTGGTATTGGTGCTAGTCATCAAACTGGATGGACAGGTTTAATTGCCAAATTAATCCAGCAATGTGCAGAACAGGCGTTGTCACAGGATATCTGAAAAGTTTTTCCTATACACCAAACACTTACAGCAGTTTTCTTTTGCATGAAGTACAAAGCTACAAGTTAGGGAGAAGGAGGTGCGAGATAGAAACTCTTTCAATACTCGTTAAAAAAACTGACTTTAACAAAGAGTTTTAGCCTTAACCCAAGCGTATTG
>Ga0116226_10002367_pt1 | contig 16382 bp, 15 predicted proteins | sample S1TSphfallax_FD_89692 | JGI IMG/M metagenome (GOLD analysis project Ga0116226, IMG submission 89692) | Host-associated microbial communities from peat moss isolated from Minnesota, USA - S1T2_Fa - Sphagnum fallax MG | ecosystem: Host-associated > Plants > Peat moss > Unclassified | place: USA...
TCGGATTTGAATTATTGTAGCCCACGTAGATCCCGCCGCTGCCGCAGGAATCTCCGCCGTCGCAGTCACCAGGGTAGGGGGGCCCAGGCGGATCCTGTTTCAGCCCATTGTGGGAAATAGTGGACCCGACGATGGATTGTGGCCCCCCGCTCAGGGAGACACTGATACCGCCGCCGAAGTCCGATAGGTTAGCTAGGAACGTGCTGTTGGAGATCGTGATATCCGAGTTCGCGTCGATGCCGCCACCATAACCGGGGAAATAAAAATATTGGCCTTTTCTGCCCTCGGCCACGTTCGCATAGAACACGCTGTTGGTCACGGTGGCGTGGGCTCCTAGTGCGGTCTGGAGCCCTCCGCCATATCCGAACGTCTGGTTGGCACGGAAGGTCGTACCCGAAACGACGATGGTGGATCCACTCTCGACGTTGATTCCTGCACCGAATCCGAATTCACCGTGGGTGCCAATCGCAGCGGTGTTCGACTCGACGGTCGAATCACTGATGGTCGTGGTAGCGCCATTGGGCGTGTTGACTTCGATTCCGCCGCCGTTCTGGGCTTCATTTTTGGTGACGTCGCATGAAATCAAGTCGAGTGCGGCACCCGCTTGAACCGTAATGCCGCCACCGGAGTCCTGCGGGTAGTTGCCAGCCAACCCATGAGTAATGGTCAAATTCTTGAGAACCACGAGATCGGATGCCGAGCCGTGTCCCGACCCGAGAGTGAACACCGGTGCCACACCGCCGCCATCGACGACGGTCAAATCGGGACCCGAGCCGTCGAGCACGACGGATTTTCCGACAATCGTGACGTTCTCCGTATAGACCCCGCGCCCGATGAAGATTTGGTCGCCGGAGGCTGCTGCATCCACCGCGGACTGGATCGATGTGTACGAACATCCGGTCTTGCATACGAGCAGAGGCGCAGCGGCGGCGGCAACAGGCGCGCCCCACAGACCGGCCAAGTACATCAGAAGGCCGCCGGCTCCGGCAACCCAAGTTCGACAGACCGTTTGCTTTCCATGCTGCCAATAGAACGGTGCGTTGTGTTCCATGCCGATTCCCTCCGGACGCGTTTTGATGGTCTCGATGCCAATATTCTTTCTGCATTCAGCATGTGCGCCGCCGTCCGCCAAATCTGTGACTCAATTCACGAATTCATGAACACATAACGCGAACCCCGACAATGCCGCCCTGCGCTCAATCGGATTTGTCGCGACCCGCGCACTTCGGTATGTTGGCTCGATGCGGCGAAGCACGTGGATGAGACTGGTATGGAATATAGCTGCGGCAGCGTGGCTGCCGCTGGTAGTCGCGCCTGCGCGCGCCGGCGAGCCCCCAAAACTCAAGGAGGGTCTCTGGGTCATCCACGTGCAAAGCGTCGAACAACCCGGGGACAAGAGAAACGACGTCACGTACAAGCTGTGCCGTGATCACGCCTATGACAAGGCCGCGAACGACCAACTCAAGAACCTGCCCGGCTGCACCACCGTCATAAAGGACGCGGGCGACGGCAAATTCGTCTCGGCGTCGAACTGCACCGTCAACGGCACCCTCGTCGTTTCGAACGGCTTCACCACTTTCGTGAGCAAGACGATCACGCATTCCGAGACGCAGGCCAAGTACACGCCACCGTTCCGCGGCAAGTCCGACGAGTCTATGATTCAGGATCAACAATACGTCGGTGACTGCCCGTCGGGACTCAAGCCGGGCGACACCATCGGCCCGGACGGTTTGATCCGGCATCGCAACTGACGTAACCCATCGCCACGCGGGCGCACGTGCTTAGAACGAAGCGTGCTTGCTTACCATCTTGGATGCAGGAGGAATGCCGCATGGATCGCCATGCGGCATCACTGCCCGGGTCTGCACTCAGCGAATCGCCGCGAGCCGCGTCACGGGTGTCCCACCCGTTTTGACTTCATACACACCGGTCAGCGCGGGCGCACTTACCGCGGCCACCGCGTCGGCGACCGCTTGAGCGGCACAAGCCTTGGCATGGCTCAGTCGGGCGAGATCGCGCGTGTCCGACACGCCGCACACCTGGTCGGCAGCAGCGCGGATGCGCTGGTAGAGCACCTTCGCGCCGGCAGCGGTGTTGACGTTGAGTTCGGCATATTTCACAAGGACTTGCGGGGCATCGGCTGCCTGGGCACCGACGGTGAGTGCGGCAAACAGAGCGACGGCGGCGGCGATGCGGATCGGGTTGGTGTGGATGTTCATGTCAGTCTCCTCGAATGGATGGGTTGGTCTTCGAGGGAGATGGTGCGCCGATGACCGCGGCACTTCTGTCATGGGGCCGACACAAGACGGCGGACTGACCCGAGCGGCACACGGCAAATGATCAACAGCGCCACGGCTATGTTCCACGCGGCCTGAGTAGCCACGACTTCGGTCATTCCGTGTACGTCAAGCTGAATCTCGCCGAACATCAGCGCAAGCGCAGGCACGAGACCAACCAAACAGCCCAACACGCCGACTGCACGGAGTGAACCCGAATTGCGACACAGATCAAGAGACCAGCAGACGATTCCGATCGACATCGCTACCACCGCGAAATTGGCACAGGATTGGTTGAGGACTCGGCATAACAACAGGATCTGCAGATTGACCTGCAAATCGACCGCCGTGGCGTGTGGCACCAGCGAAGCGACACCCGTAACGATGAAACCGCTGACCAACCCGGCGCCTATCATTACGAGCACACCGCATCCGTAGGCGATTCCGCCCGCCCGAATCAAAGGCCGGAGCAAACCTCGGCGCAGGGCGAATTCGACCAATCCATAGGCGATCAGCAGCATGAGCGTAATGAGCACGCCATGCACGGCGCCGGACAATGTGGAGAATCGGGTCATTTGCTCGATGGCTTGCGCAACGTCCGACGTATGCAGCGATGGATGGTGCAACATCCCGAGTACCTCGAGCAGGCTCGCGGCCATCAAGACGATTCCCGGCGCGGCCGAGGTTCGGTGGCTTTCGAGGGAAACCAATTGATGCGAATCTTGTTGCATGAGATATCCTGGTCGCGTCGGGTAAGATCACGATAGTCGCAAAGACAATCAAGTTGTCGGACACCTGACCTGAAATGTCCGATTGCGGGAGATCGGGTGTACATGAGACCCATGCTGCGTAACGTACGTGCAAAAAGGACGCGCGCCGCCCTGCACGGTGCATTTGCGAGTCTCCTCCAGAACAATCGTTACGAGAATCTAGAAGTGGCGGACATCACGACTCGAGCCGGCGTCAGCCGCTCGACGTTTTATGCCCACTACTCCAATATGGATGCCCTACTGGCGGAGAGCATCGCCGGACCGTTTGCAGTGCTTGCCGATACGATCAATACCGATTTCGCGGAACCTAAATTGATCGCCCTGCTGGAGCATTTCTGGGAACACCGTGCCCTGACGCGGGGCATCCTCGTAGGCCCCGTGCGGCGCAAAACCGGTGAGGTGCTCATCGAATTGATCACCCACAGGCTGAAATCATCCGGCCTCCATCGTCGTGGAGCGATTATTTTACCGCCGCGACTGGCAGCGATTCAGCTCACGGAAATCCTGCTCGCGCCCGTCACGGCGTGGCTGCTAGGCGAGTCCCGGTGCTCTTCGGTCACCCTGGCCGCCGCGTTAAGGCGGGTGAGCATCGCGGCGGTCAACTCCATGACCACGTGTTGAGGCATCTCATGAATACGAATGGCAATGACGTCGGCGGCTGTCTCTGTGGCGCGGTGAGGTTCTCGGTAGCCACCGAATCCCTCTGGAGCGCGTACTGCCACTGCGAGAGTTGCCGTCGCGCGACCGCTGCTCCCGTCGCCGCCTTCGTTGGATTCGACGAGGGCTCCGTGCGATTTACAGGTGATGCCAGGCGATTTTTTTCCTCGTCGTCAGGCGTGGAGCGAAGCTTCTGCGGCAACTGCGGAACGCCGTTGTCCTACCGTGCAACGCGGTGGCCGGGTGAGATCCATCTTTATACGCCAACCTTCGATGATCCCACGGCATATCCGCCGACCTCTCACGTGCATTGGGCGGAAAAGATAGCCTGGCTTGGCGTCATGGACTCATTATTTAAGCACGAGCACACCAGCACGCCAGGCGCCTAGCCCGATCTCGCTACCGGACGAGGCCGACTGTAGCCAACTGGGTTCAAAAACCGGCATGCTAGGCGAGTCTTTCATCGCAGAGCGCAAGTCAGCATGGGGGCCTGCCTATGAAACAGCGTTCACCGGGTTGCCTTGTCTTATCGGCCGAAGGGCGACGCCAGGCACTCCAATGACATCATTGCACGCGCTGAATGACTTCGCGCCAACGGGTCGTGCTGCGTAATCTGCGAAATTCCGGTGGCATCCGGTCGATCAGCGCCAGCGCTTGAACGCGCAGCTGCGCGCGACGCGCTACATCGATCAGCGACTCGACGTACAGTGTTTGTGCATAGTCCATGAACTGCGTGAAATCGCCCTTGTTGCGTGCGGCCAGCTGTTTCTGGAACTCGACTTCCGGATCGAGCAGGGTCTTGGCCTCAGGGTTTCGCCCCAGACGCGCGAGCGCCATGGCCTCGTACACCTTGGTCATCGACAGACTGCGCTTCTCGTCGAGGCCGCCGATCGGATGCCCGGTGCGGGCGTCCACCGCAAATTGGAACGCCGCCAACGCGGCCGCATTGTCACCGAGCCACAGCGCCGCCTGACCCTCCAGCATCGGTCCATAAACGACGCAGTTGTACTTCATCAGGCCTTCGAATGGCGCATTGGGTTCGATGCCCTGTACCAATTGCTTCGCCTCGACGGATCGCGTTCGTACTTCCGGGAAGTTGCCCAGCCCCATGGCGATGTCCGCTTGCGCGATACGCAGCGCACACTGCGCAAAAGTCATCACACGCGTGTCATCGGGGTTGCTGGTCTTCAAGGTGAGCACGCTGGCCGCGACCCTCTCGCCCATCGCGCGTGCTCTTGCGTCGAGCCCGGCATCGGCCAGCCGCTGACCGAGGTTGCCCAATGAAATCAAGGGATTCAGGACGTACCACGCGCCATGATCTTTAGCTTTGACGTAGTTATCGTTGGCCCGTTGGTAATAGTCAAACGACGAATTCACCTCGCCTCTCGCCCAGAGCGAATCACCCATCTCACCGAGGCTGACTGAAGTGTTGTTCAGGGTCGAGGTGTTATCGGGGTCAGTTTGCAACAGGCGCTCGTTGAGCTCCAAGCCACGCTTCTCGTTTATAAAGCCCGTCGCGGGGTCGAGCTCGTTGGCAGCCTGTTGTCCGATGTCGAGTTCGATCACGGCGAGGTCGTGCAGCACCGACCGGTAGTCGGGCCGCTTCTCGAGCACCTTGCGTCCGATCTGATCGGCTTCGGTAGCAACGGACAGCGCCTCTTGTTCACGGCCCAGCCCGCGCAAGATCTCGGCTTCCCAGACGGCGGCGCTGACATAGAGGGCGGCGACCTCGGGCGTCTTGAGCTCGCGGGCCCCGAGCCCGGCGGCGATCTCGCGCGCATGCCGCAAGCTCGTGACGCCGTCTTCCCATTCATTCTCGAACTGACCTTGGCCATACCCCAGCCGTACCAGGATGGTCGCGTAAGTCATGCGTGCGCTCGCCGACGCGCCGGACACCGAGGCGACGGGCGCGATCAGATCCCGAGCCATCTTGGCCGTGGGCAGGCCCTTGGGGTCCGCCGTGGCAGTCATGACGCCCGCCAGCGCCGCGTACGCGCGGGCGAGCGCAATCGTATTGGCCTCGGACCCATCACCGTCCTTGCGTGACTGCGCTAGAAGTGCCACCGCTTCGCGCGCCGCCGCACCGGCTGGTTGAAGTTTGCCCAGATTGCGTTCGGCGTACGCGTAGTTGCTCATCGCGAGCGCGCCGTTGCGGATCGACTCGAAATTCTTGAGGCTCGGCGGCAGTCCGTGGAAGTAATTGATCTGCCGTTGGCTGATGTCGGCGATGGTCGACAATTGACCATAAGTCTCAAGCTGTGCCGTGAAATCATCGGAGAGATAGCCAACCAAGGCCTCGGCTTGTACACGCGCCTGCTGTGAGGCCGCCTCGGCGCGCCGCGCGCGCTGCGTGCTGACAACGGCCACGACTGCGGCCACGACGGCCAGCACCGCAAGCAATCCGCAGAAGGTCGCAATCTGGCGTGCCCGGACCAACGCTCGGCGGGCGGCCGCCTCTTTGTCGCGCTGTTCGGAAAGCAAACGTTCCGACGCCTCGCGCGCCTCACGTTCCTGGCGTTGATCGCGGCTCGCCTTGACCACGCCGCACAGCACGTCATGCGTGAGTTCTACGCGGCGCAGGTCGAGCCGCTCCTCGACGCGCAGCAGCCGGCGGTTGACCAGCACGGCGAGCGTGCCGGGTGGCGCCCCAGCGGCTTTGAAGGCCGACACCAGGCGCTCTTCGGCGATGTTCTCGCGAAACCCGGACGCGGTGAGCAGTTGATCCTCGATCACGCGCCGGACGGACGGCGGCTGGTCGACCAATGAACGCTCGTAGAAATTACCGAGGATGCTGTCCTGAGACCCTTTGAGGAGGTCCGGCGATATCTCATTACGGCCGGCGGCGAGCCGTGCATCGTTGAGTTCCCGGCACACCAAGCTCAGCAGGGCAGGTTCCACCTCGGCATTTTGGATTTCGGCGCCGCCCGCGACGAAGCGCACGATGGCTTCGGCAACTTCTTCATTGACGAGGCCCTTGCCGGGCTTAAGTACCGCGGCGAGTGCCTGCTGACCAGTCATCGGTGCCAGGCGCAGTCGATTCTGCGAAATGCTCGGCATGCTGCGCTTCAGGCTTTCGAGCGGCGCGAGATAGTCTTCGCGCAGCGCAATCAGAACCCGGTAATCACTGCGCGCGAAGTCGAAGCGTTCCGCCGCACTGTCGTCGTTGTCGAGCCGCGCCTCGAACTCGCGCGGGAGCCGGTTTTCGACGAGATCGGCCAGGTCCTGAACGAAGCGCGCGGCGCGGGCCCGACCGGCATCGTCATTCTGTGCCAGCGTGAAGATTTCCTCGAACTGATCGAATATGACCAGCGGAATCAGGGTCTGGCCCGCCTCATCCATGAGCACATCGTCGCGGTGATGCAGGAACTCCCATAAGGATTCACCCGCGGCGGCCACGCCGGCTCGGCTCCATTGACCGGAACCGCGTGCGGCCAGGGCGATGGCCTGCTTGATCTGCTCGGCCGGTTCGGGTGCGTCGGCTGCATAGTCTATGCGCACGTAGACGGGGCAATAACCCTGTGCGCGCAGCTTCGGCACCAGGCCGGCACGCAAAATCGATGTCTTACCTAATCCAGACTGACCGAACAAAACTGTGAGCAGCTTGCGTTGCACTCGTCGCGCAAGCTCCGCGATCTCCTCTTCGCGTCCGTAAAAATAGGCGCGCGTCTCTTCGGTGAAGGAGGCGAGGCCGAGCCAGGGGCTGCGCGCGTCGACGGCGATGTCCGGGGTAGCGCTCATGGGTGCGGCCGCATGACGTTCTTGATACGCCGCGCGAATTCCTCGCTGACGGCGCCGCCGGGCAACGCAGTGAAGTGCACTGCCTTGAATTTGTCAGGCACGAGAGCGTCGTATGGATTGGTGGCATCGATGGTCACCGGCAGGAGGAAAATCGCGCCATCGGCCATGTTGCGGGTGCGGTCGAGAGCATAGCTCCACTCACGCCGAAAGTAGGCTTCCTGCCGGCGCTGAGTCGCGGCGGACACCACTGGAACGAAATACGAGCACCTCTCGATATTGCGGCGGATCTTGCGATCGTAATCGTCGCCGCCCTCCAAGCGGTCCATGTCGAACCAGGTGACGATGCCCGCGGCCTCGAGTCCCGCCTTGATCTGTTGCACTGCGGCCAGGTCCTCGCGCGCATAGCTGATGAACACGGCATGGTCCGGCATCTCGCGCGCCGGCGGCGCAAAACGGTTGATGCCGGTGGCCGCCACGGACGGCGCTGGACGGCGCCGCGCAGTCCAGCGGGCGTGCAGTTCATCGACGAAGCGTTCCGCGCCCGTGACCACCCGGGTACGAACGCTCACCTGCTGCAGAAAGCCCATCAGCCGTTCGTCCTGACCCGTGCTATCGTCGGCCAGCACTTCGCCCACATCGCGTGGATCGGAGAGGCGCTGCCGCTTGGCCATGCGCAAGAACAGGCGCGCCAGCCAGTTGGAGAAGCTGCTGCCGATGAACAACAGGTGATTGTGCTCGAGCTCGTGAAAGAGCTTTTCCGGCGCGAGATGCTCGTTCTGCAACGCGCAGATGAATTCCAGCAAATCCTCATCGGAAATCACATAGGTGGGCGAGGCAGAGACGCGGCCGAACAGGTGATAGAGGACCGGACGGCTCCACTGTTCGCGCTCGCCCGGCAGATCCGCCACCCGGTTGGGCGCGTAACTGACGACGTCGATGGAGGGTACGCCACCGAAGCGCTCCAGATTGATGGCATTTTCTAGCAATGGGTCGAATGTCGTGGACACGAACAAATCGAAATCCGTGATCGCGACCAGCCGCTTCAACGTGGCGGACGGCTCGAAGTTCGCATCGCGCAGCACGGCGCGCAGGCGGACATACACCTCTTCCCGGCGACCACGCGCCGCGAGGAAAAGACAAACGACGTCGTTGATCGTGTACGGATCTGGTAGCTGAGAGCGGTCGACGTTGAGCTTGGTCGCAAGCCGCTCCGCCAACCAATCGTAGAGCAGTTTGGTTCCGTCCGGCGTCTCCACCCGCAGGAGCTCAGGCCCCACGATCGGAATGACGCGGCGCTCTTCCATGAAGGTCAAAAGATCTTCCCACGCATCCTCGTCGAGCGTGCTGTGGCGTATCGCCTTGGTTGGCTGCGTCATGCCGTAGGCCCAAACCCGCCTCGAGAGACGCTCCGGCGCCACATCCTTTATCTTTAGGTGCTATCGATCAAAAACCATTGCGCCAAATTATGCGCTGCCGCCGGGTGGCGCAGCAAGCTCAAGGTGCCGGGGGAACCCACTCGAGTGGAAACAGGCCGAGTGCCTGGCGACGCTTGCGGACAGGCGTGAAGGTCCACCAATCGCGTGCCTCGCCGGTACGAGCCTGATGGATTGCGGCGGCGAATACATCCCAAACGCACGGATCATGTTTCCGTGCGGTCTTCATCTGTAACGAAGCATAGAGCTCATCGGCATCACAGGTGGCGAGCCGCTCGCTGCTCGTGATGCCAAGGATTGCGAGGTCGGCACGCGTGGCCGGACCCACATTACGCAGTCCCTCAAACGCGTCGGGGATGTTGACCTCGCTCCGCGACTTCGATCTCATGACGTGACCTCGTTTTCAGTTATACACGCTCACCTTAAAAACGTTGCCGTGGTTGTCGACGGCAGCACCTTTGGTGTTGCCGCGTGTGTTGGTTTCATTGCTCAGTTCGACATTGATGATCGTTCCCATGTTTCCCATGAGCGTGGCTCGCGCATAAAGTTTGTTCCCGACGACGTGCGCGAAGTAATAACCGGATCCATAAACGAGATCCCAATCGGCGGCCATGTTGAATGGCTCCGGGCTGCCGGCGTTGGTATCGCTTTTTCCTGATGTAGTTCTCGAGACGAAAGCCCATGGCCCTTGACAAACCTCACCTGTGTCAAGAGCGACGGAAATCGTGCCGGATAATAGCCCGCTCATCTTCGCCTCAAAGGCCGGCAAGGGCTGTTGCTGTGCCAGTGGCCCCTGAACCGGAGAGAAGCCGCCGGGTACCGTCAGAGAGATACATCCCGTTAACAATAGCGCAATCGCGAATGCCGGGAGAATCGAATATTTCATGAGCATTTCCTATGCGAAAAGGGACGAAGACACTTCCTTTATTTAATCTAACGGAAATTCATTGATTCGGCTTATCGACGATGTGTAAAGATTGGTCAAGCATACGTGAATTGTCCGCCGGATAATTGCGACCCCACGCTTGCCTACGCCTGCGACAACTCGGCGAGCCGGCGCTCCAAATAGCCGCGCTCGCTGCGGTTTTTGGCAAGGTCTCGCGCCCGAAGATAATTAGCCCGGGCATTCTCCGTGCGACCGGAACGCCTGAGTAGGTCGGCTTTTGCGGCGTGCAACAAATGATAATCGCTGAGCGCCCCGGATTGCTCGATGCGATCGATCCACGTCAATCCGTCTTCAATCGACGTGCTCATCGCAAGCGCCACGGCAGCGTTCAGTTCGACCACGGGAGTCGGCAGGTGACGCAGCAACGCGCCGTATAGAGCATAAATCTGCAGCCAATCCGTTTCTATCGACGTGGGCGCTCGTACATGCAATGCCGCAATCGCCGCCTGAATTTGATAAGGCCCCGGCTGGCGTTGCGATAGCGCGCCGCGAAGGATTTCCGTCGCCTCGGCGATCAAAGCGCAATCCCACCTCGAACGATCCTGATCCTCGAGAACGACGAGCGCACCGTCAGCGTCGATACGCGCCTCTCGTCGGGATTCGTGAAAGAGCATCAAGGCAAGCAGGCCGGCCGTCTCGGCTTGTTCCGGCAACAGCTCATGCACGAGCCGACCGAATCGAATGGCCTCCAGGCACAAGTTCGGGCGCAACAAGTCGCTTCCGGTACTCGCCACATAGCCTTCGTTGAATAAGAAATAGATCACGGCGAGCACCGAGGCGAGTCGGGCAACGAAGGCGTCCGGATGCGGCAATTCGTACGCTATGCCAGCTTGTGAAATCTTTTGTTTGGCTCGGGTCAGCTTTTGCGCCGTCGTCGGCTCCGGTTCGACGAAGGCCCGAGCGATCTCCCGGGTCGTCAGACCGCACAGGCTGCGTAAGGTGAGCGCAACTTGCGCCGGCTGCGCGAGTGCCGGGTGACAGCACATGAAAATGAGGCGTAAACGCTCGTCCGGGATCGGGCTGGGCTGCTCGTCACTGCCCGCAATCTCCGGTGCCGCGAGCGCGTCGACTTGCGCGCATTCGAGCGGCGCATGTCGGCGCTCACGTTTGAGCCGATCCAACACGCAACGGCGCGCAACGGTTGCAATCCAGGCCGAGGGATTTTCGGGCACGCCCTCAGTGGGCCAGCGCTGCAATGCCCTCGCGTAGGCGTCGTGCAGCCCATCCTCCGCAATGTCGAATGACAGGAATTCTCGGATGAGCCGCGCGAGAAGCCGGCCCCCGTCACGTCGGTGCAAGGCATCAAGTGCCCGGGCCAGCATGACCGTTGGGCCGTCTCATGATTCGCATCCGGGAAACGAGCACTACACTTGCGAGAGGGCTTGGTTGGTCGTTTGCGGTCGAATTTCGATTGAACCAAAGGCGGCGGAAGGTATCTTCGCGGCCCAGCCGATTGCCTCGTCGAGACTCGCGACCTCAATCAAATAGTACCCGCCCAGCTGTTCTTTTGTCTCCATAAAAGGACCGTCTGCCGTGAGTACCTTGGCGTTCCGGACACGCACCGTCGTGGCTGTGGCGACGGAGGCGAGTTCGGAGCCCCCTCGCAGAATGCCTGAGGCGGCCAGTGCCTTTGAATACTCTACGTAGGCTCTCATTGTTCGCTCGGCCTCCGCCTCGGGCATGTCGGCCCACAGTTTCTCATCACCATAGATCAACAGCATGTACTGCATCGTCGTCTCCTGGGTCGCTGCTTGAAAGTGTAGACCATATCCACATGACGACCCAATGTTCCGATTTCGACATTCGCGTCCTGAAAAATATTGAATCACCCAACCGCCTTCCCCAAAGCTGCCTGAGATACACTTTCTTGGCTGCACATGAGGCGTCGATCCCATGACACAACCCCAATCCCAATCCCAGCACATCCCGATCACCGTTGCGGGCCTTGCCCACATCGGCATTCGCGTACATGACCTCGATCGGTCGGTGCGCTTCTACGAGCTGTTCGGATTCAAGAAGACGGCCGGCCCGATCGGCCCCGAACCCGTTGCGATCCTGCACCATGAATCCGGGCTGGAATTGAACCTGATACTGAACGCGACGAGTGCCAACGAGGCGAACATTCTGATGGACATCAAGGACAAGCACGCCGGCATCACGCATTTAGCGTTGCTGTGTCCTGACCTCGTCGTGGCAATGCAGCGGCTCGCGGCCGCTGACATACCGTTGAGTGGCGGCCCAATCCGTTTTGGACCGGGGGCGCAGGGCATTTTCGTGCGTGATCCGGACCGCAATGTGATCGAGCTTCATCAGCGCGATTGAGGATTCACGTAGACACTCGTTATGAAACGATTACTTCTTATCCTCGTCCTCCTCGCCTCGGCAGCAAGCCTAGCCCAGGCTCCGTCGAGCGCGGTGACCACTACGGCCCCTACCTCGAAGGACTGGCCTGTCCAGGACGGCGTATTCGACATCCCGCATCTTCAATTTCGCGATGGCGGGCCGCTGCCGCTCCTGCACTTGCACTACCTGACTCTCGGGACTTTGCACCGCGACGGCCGCGGGCATGCAGACAACGCTGTCCTGCTTCTTCATGGAACCGGCGGCAATGCGCGATCGCTGCTCAATCCCCTGTTTGCGGATGAACTCTTCGGTCCGGGGCAACCGCTCGACATCACAAAATATTTTCTGATCTTCCCCGACGACATTGGCCACGGTCAGTCGAGCAAGCCCTCGGACGGCCTTCGTATGCGCTTTCCCGCGTACGATTACGACGATATGGTCGCCAGTCAACACGCCATGCTCGTCGACGGTCTGCACGTCGACCACTTGCGGCTGATCCTAGGTACCTCCATGGGCTGCATGCAGGCCTTCGTTTGGGGCGAAACCTTCCCCACGTTCTCCGATGCCTTGGCGCCGTTCGCCTGCCTCCCGGTCGAAATCGCCGGGCGTAATCGAATGATGCGCTACATGGCCATCGAAGCCGTGAAGCGTGATCCCGCATGGAAGAACGGGGAATACACGACCGAACCCACCTTGGGCTTGCGCAACGCCGCCGAAATCATCTTCATCATGGGTTCGGCGCCGCTACCGATGCAGAAAAAGTATCCAACGCGTGTCGCGGCAGAGCAGCGCGTAGACACTTATCTCGATCGGGCGGTCGCGGAGTTGGACGGAAATGACCTGATCTATTACCTGGACGCCAGCCGACATTATAATCCCGCGCCAAAACTGTCATCCATCACCGCACCGGTTCTCTGGATCAACTCTGCCGACGACTTCATCAACCCACCAGAACTTGGCATCGCAGAACGGATGGTTTCGCAGATGCCGAATGCGCGCTTCGTGTTGCTGCCCATCTCCGACGCCACGTCTGGCCACGGGACCCATACTATCGCCGCGGTCTGGAAGAAGTACCTCATCGATTTTCTACGCAAAACGCAAAGTTGAGACGCGGCGCCCGAATTCATCTCGATCAGTGCAGTACGTGCTCCAAAAACGCCGCTTGATCGGCCCACTCCGCAGCCCTATCGTCGAGTGAATCATTGAAGTGCCCCGCGTCGCCGTTGGTCCTGATCCAGATCGGCATTCCACTCGTGGTAGCGGTACGAAGCCGCGCAGCGAATTTCCCACTGTCCCAGGTGGACACGCGACTATCGTTGAGGCCCGTCGCCAGCATGACCGCCGGATAGCGCACGCCGTCGTGGATCCGTTGATAGGGATCCATGGCCGCGATGGACTTCAAGCCCTGGGCGGTGCGCGGATCGCCCACCTCGGCGATTTGGTTCGCCCCATTTTGCCCCGCGAGGAGACGCACCGGATTGAGCATGCCCGCATGAATGATGGCGGCGCCAAATTTAATCGGTGCGCGCGTGATCGCTCCGCCGATGAGGAGTCCCCCGGCGCTCGCGCCGTACGCCGCTGTACGCTGAGAAGTCGTCAATTTCATCTTCGTCAGTTGTGCCGCACAGGCGATGAAATCCTCCACGCCCCTTTCTTTGTGAGGTGGTTTACCGGCAAGCCACCAAGCATTCCCGTTCTCGCCGCCCCCGCGCACATGCGCAATCGCGTACACGCCGCCGGCATTGACCCACTCGAGCGACATCGGGTCGAAATAGGGCTGAAGGCTGATGCCATAACCGCCATATCCGTCGATGATGGCGCGATGCGACCCATCGCCCACCACATCGGCGCGTGTAATGACGGTCAACGGAACGCGCGTGCCGTCCGCGCTAACGGCGTGAGTCTCGGCCGCCACGATCCCGCTGTAGTCTCCCGCTGAGGTTTCACCCAGATTCAAATCGGTCAACGTGTGCGTCAAAGGATCGAAAGCATACGCGGCTCGCGGCTTCGTCCAGCCCACCAATGTGAACACCATCCCCGTTTCCAGAGGTCGCGTCGACAGAAGATAGGAAGCGCCGGCAAACGGCATGTCGATCGACTCCACCATCCCGCCACCATGGGGTAATCGCAAATAAGAGTCCATGCCTCTCCTCATTTGCCGAACATAGAGCGCATCGTGTGCGGAGGCGAGTCCTGTGAGGACCGTGCTCTTCGATTCCGGCACCAACTCCCGGGCCTGAGCCAGGTTCAACGGGTTTCTCGACAAATCCAAGGACAGGACACGGCCATTCGGCGCACCTTTCATGGAAAGCAGGTAAAGCACCGCGCCATGCAGATCATATCCCTGCACGTCGTCGCCATAGTCGACGATGCACTGCCACGGCGCGTCGGCGGTGAGCGCTACCGCTTTCGATGCGACACAGATACGCTGTTCAGGACGGGCGCCGCCGGCAGTCGCCAAGGCATAGGCCGAGTCCGCGCTGGCATCAATGGTGGGAAATTCATTCGCCAGCAGCGGAACACGAGCATTCGACCCCGCGCGCAAGATGGTCGGATCATCTTTTACTGCTTGACCCAGGCGGTGCACTCGCACCCGCATGTTCGTCATGGGATCCCCGGCGACGCTCTCACCCTTGGGGGCCATTTGCGTGTAGGTGTACCCGCTGCCGTCAGGCAGCCAAATCACCGGGAACTCACCCCAGATGCTGTCGAGCACATCGGGCCTGGCGGCGGCGGAATCGACGTCGAACACGCGGACCTCGGTGACCTCGCTGCCTCCCCGGTCGATGTTCACGGCCACCTGGTCACCATTCGGCGACGGGCTGTATTCCGTGATGGTTGCCGTGCTCGACTGGGGTCCGGACGCATTGGGATCGAGGATGACGCGCTCAGTCCCATTGGCGTCGCGCACCATGAGCACACCGGGCCGTCCGTTGGCGACGCGCAAGAAGAATAACCGCCCCGCGACTCGCCGTTGCAAACGGTTGATCGTGGCCGCACCACTCACGGCCTTGAGCCGTGCGCGCCACTTCGCGAGCGTCGGCAAGGAATCGAGCTGAGCACGGGTGTATTCGCCCTGTGCCTTCATCCACGCTTGGAATTCTGCATTGTCGGCTCCCTCCATCCAGCGGTAAGGATCCCGCAGGTCGAGACCGAACATATGATCGACGTCGGAAACGGTACGCGCGGGAGGCGGCCCGTCAGCCGCGCCGGCGCCGGCATTGACAACCATGCCCATCAAAAAACACACCATCCATGTTGGTTTCATCAGTGCATCCTTAGCCGGAGTCGGTATACGGCTTGGCTCTATCTACTTTTTCATGATGATACATTCCGGCCCGGAGCCCGTCACTCGCGAGCGGTCGCCTCGGGTCGTGACACCAAGGATGAGCCCCAGAGGCATCTTAATTAGGCAACGCCCAACCGACCCGGTAATGTATCGCTCGGAGCGCGCGAAGCGCGCATGGAATTTGGCAAAAAAAGGGGATAGTAAATGGGTTTTATCAATCGCGGTACCGTGCTTGCGGCGTGCGCATCGTCACTACTGATGCCTGGCCTCGTAACGTCCGCAAGGGCCGAAGGCGCTCTCGATCACGGCATCGATCTTTCGTTTACTGCGCTCCCCGACCAGATCGCGTGGCAGCTTATCGGTAGCGACGTGAATACGTCCTGGGTCAACGGCACTCTGGGGCCCTTCAACAACGCATGCGCCATTCTCCAGGGGCTGCCGACTACCCAGGGAAACGTGATCAAGCGCGACATCTATGTTCTCGACGGCGGAAATAACGGCTCCGAGGCCGTGCTTTATGTCTATGCGCGAACGGATACCATTACGTCGAGCGAAGGTCAGAGATATGACGCCGTCACCATCGTGCCGAGGCGCAGCGTGCAGTTGGGTCTCAGCGGCGCGACCAACGCATCGTGCTATGTGGCAGCCAATGCCACCGCCATCTTCGCGGGCACGAGCGCCAATCTATCGGCCGAGGTCATCTACAAGGATAGCCTTCTTCATCACGCGATCTCGCAACCGGTCATATCTTACGGTTTCCCAGTATCGTCGATCACCGCGAGCGATAATGGACTCGTGTTCGTCGTCTGGGGGACCGGGCCCGAAGCAGGCTGGGCCGAGTATGACCAAGGCGCCAAATACTTGGCGGCTGGAGTGAATTTGAATTTCACCGTGGTAGCCGGCTCTACCAACGCAACGACGTACTGACAA
>Ga0116226_10002368_pt1 | contig 16380 bp, 8 predicted proteins | sample S1TSphfallax_FD_89692 | JGI IMG/M metagenome (GOLD analysis project Ga0116226, IMG submission 89692) | Host-associated microbial communities from peat moss isolated from Minnesota, USA - S1T2_Fa - Sphagnum fallax MG | ecosystem: Host-associated > Plants > Peat moss > Unclassified | place: USA...
GGTCCTTTCTCATTGCATGATTAACCTTTGGGATTCCTCAATCACTGTGCCAAAACATGGAAAATATGATTACATAAGCAATTGGCGCTATAGTTCTAAACCACATACATGATTGGTCATGACTACATGATTGTTAGTCCATATGGCCCTGTGGTATTTATCACTAGTCAAAAAAAATGGCATAGTCGTAAATGCCATTGCAACTATGTCCTCCATCACTGTAGGACATCTTCAATGGCCTACTTTTAATTTTAAAATGTAATTATAATTTATTTTGATTATTGTTTTGTTGTCACGTGGTAGCCTAAAATGAATTCAAAATCTATTAACCATTTATGGATGGACATGTGACAATCTAGAATAATGAAATTATTTTTCCTACCCAATTATATGATGCCACATGGCAATCAAATTTTAATCAAATAATGACACTTGAGACCTAGCCTAGGCCACCTACTAGGCTAGGAGCCTATGTTAAGCACCTTAGGCTAGGCGATTTAGTCTACATGTTAAGCTAGGCTAGGCGACCTAACCTAGGTTAAAAAACAACCTATGTTAGGTGTTAACCACCTAACCTCTTCCTAGGAAAGCTACTCCACCAATACTCCCCTAGGAACCTAGGAAGCACATAGGATGAAGGCAAGAGGATTTGAGCCCCTCACACCTCCACTTTGAGGGGCAAAGTCCTTTGCCATCACACCACCACAATTTTTTATGTAACAAGTGAAGGTATCACAAACATATAAAGAATAAGTTTTTCTAGCCTAAATTAGCCTATGCTTCCTTAGGCTGACCTAGGTTGACTTAGGCTAACCTAAGCCACCCAACAATTTAGCCTAGGCCTCTCCATGAATTGTTTTAAGAAAATCTAGGCTTTCTTAGGCTAAACCTAGGCAACTTAATCTACCTTGGGGCTACTTAAGTTAAATTATGTTATATTAGGCTAAACTTGGCAATAGTGAACTAGGTTTATATTAAGCTATACTAGGCTAAACTTGGCAAAAGTAGGTTATATTAAACTAAATTTGGCAAAAGTAAATTATTTAGGTTTAAATTAATTATACGTGGTTAAATTAGGCTATATATGGCTATATTATGTTAAATTTGGTTGTATTAAATTATATTTGGTTAAACTAGGTTATACTAGGTTAAATTTGGCAAAAGTAAGTCATTTAAGTTTAACTTGGCTACACTTGGTTAAACTAGGCTATACTTGGTTATATTAGGTTTAATTTGGTTATATTAAATTATATTTGGCTAAACTAAAAAATATTAAACTAAATTTGGCAAAAGTAGGTTATTTAGGTTAAACTTGGTTATATTTTACTATATTAGGCTAAATTTGGCTATACTAAACCATACCTGGTTAAATTATTTTATATTAGATTAAACTTGGCAAAAGTAGGTTATTTAGGTTAAACTTCATTATACTTGGCTAAACCAAGTTATATTATACTATGTTTGGTTATATTAGGTTAAACTTGGTAAAAATAAAGTATTTAGGTTTAAATTGGCTAAATTAAGTTATAATTGGTTAAACTATGTTATTTGAGGTAAATTGGATTAAGTTTGATTTTTTTTGATAAAAATAAAATATTTAGGGAAAATTTGACAAATTAAATATTTAGGCAAAACTTGGTAAATTTTGGATACTTGAACTAAAGTAATCAAAACTTGGTTAAATTTGGTTAATTCAATATATTTAGGTTAAACTATGTTAATTTAGTCTATTTCAATTAAATTTTGTTGGATTGAATTACCTAAAAACATTAGGGCAAGATTAAGTTATTTGCTAAGGTAAGTTAAAAATATATACATAGATTAAGCGAGGCTACTTAAACTAAACTTATAAACTAAATTTAATGGAAATTAATTTAAAAAGATAAATTAAGGATGTTCAAGTTAAAGGTTTAAATTCAATCAAATAAAATATAGAGGTTAATTAAAGTAGGTTAAACCAAAGCCAAACCTAGGTTAAATGTAGGCCAATTTGTACTAAATTTAACTACGTTTTCATATTTATTTAATTTTTTTACAATTGGCTAAACAATGTCAACTATATTCAACATGATTATTAATTGTGTAGTCATAATTTATAGTCATATAATTACCTATAGTCCTAATTTATAATCATGTAGTCATATTAATGGTTGTAGTCAAAATAATGACAATGATTAAAGTCCAAATATGACTACATGACTATACTTGGACAATAGTCGCAAATTGTCCTAATCATGAAAACCATGTTTTGGCATAGTGAATCTATGATTACAGAGATGGCATGCACAACGATTCTCTTTACTTGAATCAAACATGTCTCACCAAAGCTTGCATTTGATCTACTATGGACTCAATTGAACTTGATATTCAACCTTGGTTAGATTTCTTGTCCTAAGTCAACATCAACTAATCTCCCTACGTTCCACCTACAAAAATGCACTTGCATTTTTTGTGGATCTCAACAATAACACCTCAAGTGCTCCTACACAAAAAATTTAGTGTCCTTGATGCACAAGAACATCAACATTTAGCTATTCCTTCCAACTTAAACAATGAAACCACCGCATGAGTACTATCCAAACATGCACCTGAATTTGATTAAATTGCACCTTTAGGTGAGTTTGGCATAAGTTTAAACACTTTGACAACATATTCAAATACAATCATCGCATGCACACTGACACTCACGCATCTAATGGCCACTTTAGACGAGGGTCCAAGGACCAAAAATGCAACGACCAATTTGAAGCAAATTGAACCTTGAATTGGACCTTTTTCACATTTAAAATTTCACTTTTTCCTAAGGTATAATGAGTGTGTCTAAAGGCATGGGGTCCAATTCAAGGGTCTAATATCAAAAATGTGTGATTGACATGTGAGAAAATTTAATTAATGTTTGGTTTTTTTTTTAATCTATTGTTTTTCCTTTTTACTTTTACTACACAATGAATGAGTGTAGACACAAGATATCGATGGCTCTTTTTTTTACTATGCATCAAGTGATTGCACAAGCAATTGCATTGCAACGAGTAGTACATTGGAGTATGATGAATGCAATGTTGTTTTTCATGGAGTTTGTTGACATGGCATCAAGAGTTTGCAACATGTGGAGGCATGAAAGGGCGATGGGAGACATGAAGAATCAACTTTTGGGGAGCTTTTATGAAAAGATGTTTGAACAACGAATAAGGTTAAGTTATGACAAGTTTCATTCTTTGATTAGGGTTGTGGGTCCAAGTCTTAAGCAAAAAATACACCCATGAGAGAAAGTATCCCTATTGAAATTAGAATAACAATGGTTCTTACACAACTAGATAGTAGAAATTCTTTGCAAATGTGTAGAGAGGTCTATGGTATTAAAGAAAATACAACATCAATTATTAGTGAAAAAAAATTGGTTTCAAATTCTTCCATGAAATGTGGTAAGAGCTAGGAAAGGACATCAAAAACCTTTTGTAGGAGACATTTCAAGAAGGAAGGGTGCACAAGGAGCTTAAGGTTGGTCTATAATCACTCATCCCAAAGTCAAGGGATCATAGTTTCATCACTAATTATAGACCAATCTTAATGTTGGACCCTGTTGGGATCAACATACAAGATTGTTTCAAAAACATTGGCTAATAAATTGCAATCATCTTTACCCTTGTGGATAAGACCAACCCAAAAGGGTTTTGTTTTGGGAAAATTTATTTTGGACAATGTGTTTTTACCTTTTCAAGGAATGGAGTGGGTAAACAAAAGTGACCAAAACATAGTCATGCTTCTTCTTCTTTTTGAAAAAACATATAATAAAATTAATTGAACATTCTAGAAGAGTCAATGAGAAAGCTAAGTTTCTCAAACCAATGGATTCAATGGACAACAACATTGTATGAAGAGGCAAAGACTTCAATGGTGTGAATGGAAAGAAAGGAAAATTGTTTCAAATGGAGAGAGTAGTTTGTCAAGGATTTCCCACAGCACCTTATCTATATCTCGTTGTGATAGATTTACTAGGTTAGATGATTTGTGATCCAAGATATGGAACTGAAGGGTTAACTTTTCTCGATGGTACCCAAATTTGATATCAAATGTTCACGGATGAGATTATGATGTTTCTAAAAAGGAACCTAAACAACTTGAAAAGACATTCTAAATTCTTCAAACATTTTGTGAAGCTTCAAAAAGGAAGGTTAATTGGCACAAGTTGTGTGCTACATGGGCTTCGAAGAAGAATATACAATGGTATTGGGGGGAAGACAAAGGGTTGTTTTGGTTAACAATTGACAAAACTAAATACCTTGAATTCTGAATCAACTTCAGAATGACGTAGAAGAAGGATAATAAGGTGCTACAATTAATGAGAAGGAAGTTAACATCTTGAAGTTCTAAACACATGTTAGTTGTTAGAAAGATACTAGTTAAAAATTAGGTCATCCTTGCATCTATGTGGTACACAACTTCTTGTGTGAACATATTTTTATCATCTTTAAAGAAAATTAAAACCTTTGTTCACAATTTTATTTGGTTAGGCAAAACAAATAGTATAGCCAAAGCCAAGGTAGCATGGGATGAAACCATATACCATTTACTAAAGGTGGGATTAAAATACTAAATCCAAAAGCTCAAACATTTTCATTTCTTGCAGAAATGTTGATTCGAGGTCTTAATCCAAGACCATAACCATGGAAGATCTTCATTCACCATAGGGTGGATCAATTGAAACAAAACCACATAAGACAGTGGCATCCCACAACATGGTGGTTAATGATAGCTAAGAAAGTCATAAACCAAGGATCTCTTCTATGGCAAGGGATTTGGACAACATGGTGTAAGGTACAAATGGGGATCTCCCAACAGGAACCAAAAACTAGGGAAGAGATGTTTTGTCAACCATTGTTTGGTAACGTGAAGATTAGTAGCCAATAGGGTTCGCCTTGGGGTCTTGAAACTAAATCAAGATTTTGTCTTTGGGCTTCAAAAGGGATTCAACACTTAGAGGACTTATGGAATGAGGATGGGAACAAGTGGGAATCCTTGAAGAACTTTTAAAAGATTATTTGATCAAAGAACACAGCTAAAAAGAAAGAAGCTTTTATTCATAGTGTACCTTGGGATTCAAGATGTCCAAATCCCCCTCCTAAACCATTTCTAAGTGAATGGAGGGTATTAGATATTCCTTAAAATCATCTAACTATTCAAGAAATTTACCATGTTCAAGGGGAGAAAAATGGAAGAACGTTGGCTATAGTTTATAGAAGAGTGGATAACTTAGAATTGTTTAGGAATGTTTCCCAATGCCATGTAGAAATTCTTAATAGGAAAACCACGAAAGCTTGTACCTTGCTTATAAATAAGGGTCAAGGAGTTTGTGTGGAATTTAACTCTCAACATCAACCAACAACGGATCAAACTATCTTGACCTTTAGATTTGGGGTAATTTAGGAACTTCAGTGGGATCCATCTGAATGGTCGTGGCAAGGGCAAGGGAGTATGCCTCTTAAACTTTTTTTCAATTACACAACAAAAAAAAAGTATCAAATAAGGGTTACAAAATAGTTGAAAACCATGAAGATGGATGCAACCCTTCAAGAGAAGGGATACACACAAAAGGAAAGAAGCAAGATATATCAAAAGTGTGGCACCCTTGGCTACCTAGGAAGGTGTTAGCTATGTTATGGCTTACAATGGAAAAAGGACTCCCAATTGGGGCATGGCGCACAAGAATAGGTTATCAAAGGACTTGTAACTTGTGTGATGATGGTGTTTTGGGGACCTTGGAGCATGGGCTTATGAGGTGTGTAGTAGTTGAAAAGGCATGGAGTAAGTTTAGGGAGCTTAGGGTTAAATATGCTCTTTTGGCAAGGCATAGTTCATGGGAGGACATTTTGTTGGGTGAACTTCAAGCACCTTGTAGTGAATTTACAAATGAAGAGGATATAGAGTGGGACATTAGTAAGTCCTACATCCTTGTAAGTCAACTCCTTGGGATATTTTTAAGTCCTATTTATTATGGTTCATGTAATGTCAAAAATGTGAACAAGACCTAAGAGAAAGACATTTTCACCTAGGTTCCATTATGTTTCAAGCATGGCAAACCATAATTCAAGTGGGGATAGTAGCTTGGAAAGAACTTCACATGTTCAAAAGATTTATAGATAAACAAAAACTCTTAGTTGCTAAATTTAAAAGAATTTGGACTCATGGAGGTCTATTTTGCAAAAAAATAGGCACATTCCAATGGCAAATAGTCCCCAATAAATTTTTTCTTCCCAAGCATATGGTAGATCATAGAATGGGGTTTCTCATCCATTTAGAGGTTCAAATGTATAGTAACCAAGACATTGGCCCCAATTATGATAGCCACAGGGTTGAAGAAATAGGTCATAGAATCCCAACACCCAAAAGTTACCAACCATCTTTAAGGGAACCAAAGAATGAAAAAGCTATGACAGACCAAATTTTGTGAACAGCTTTTGAGGAGCGTCACCAAGAACTAACTCAAGAAAGTGAAAAAGACAATGACACATTATCAAACACTATTTATGATGATAAACCAGGAGATCTCAAGCTTCACTTAATTTTCAAAAGGAGTTTCAATCTCCAAGATCATTGTTTGAGATGTGAGGTTTTTGGGTCAATCAACATGCACAATCAACTCACAAGATCAGATATCTTCCACAAGGAAATTTGCATCCAACAAGGGGAGGCAAAGGGGAAGACACATCCCAATTGCATCCACAATCTCATAATAGGATACATGATCCGAATTTAGAGGCTATACCTAAAGAACTTTGCCAGTTGCACAACAAATGGAGAATTTCCCCTAAGACAATATATGTGATTTGATGAGGATTTTCCTCCTAGACCTTCTCCTCTTGGAAGAAGGCAAGATTGTTCAATTGAGTTCAATGTTTAAACTACCTCACATGGGCAACAAATTAAAGGGCATGATACTTCTTTTGAAACCTTATTTAGAGGACCATTCTTCACACCTACTAATGATAATCCTCAAGACAATCGAGGTATTATTCATAATCTCCTTCTCCAAGTATACACTTGTAAAACTAAACGATAGATTGTTTGATGAAAAAAATTCTCTCCTCAATTCCTTTGTGATTTGTTGGTTTTTTTAGTGGCCTTTTCCTTGGGTTGCTCCCTTACTTGTCTACCTTTGCCTTCTTTATTTACATGAATTGGCTTTTGCCACCCTCTTATTTGTCCTTCGTGGCAATTTGTTTTTGGTTTTTCTTAGGCTTGGGTTGGTTTGTACTTTATTTTTCTTAACCCAAAAAAGGATTTCAGCTCATCTCCCTTCCTCTAAGGAAATGAAAGTTCAATCCTCATAGTGGCCAAATTGAATAAGGGCAAATGGTGGGAAAGGGGTGCAAAGGTAAGAGGCAAAAGCAAAGGCCTTTATAAGGCCCAATTGGCCCAATTAGAATCTATTTTTTCGCAAAAATATTCTTTTATTTGTTGCAATTTAAACTTGAAATCAAATTATGTTGACATGCATGGTTAGGGTTTCAAAATAAAAAAATCAAGGATGAAGATATAATTTATCTTTTTTTTTACATTTTTGACAAATTCAAGTTCCATTTTTCCTCTTAAGGCAATGAGGTGTATAATACTTCACCATCCACCCAATTTTTCCAACTTTTTCACCTTCTTCATCTTTGTCTTTCACCATAATTGCCTTCTTCTTTGGTGTTCTCTTCTTTGGAATGGGAACCGGTTTAAGGATTTCTTGTAAATCCAAATCCCCATCCACTTGTGAAAATTGGTGCTTCAACCGTCCAATTTTTACCCCACCTTCCGATTCACCTCCATTTTGTGCACTTAGAAGGGCTAAAAATGCACTCCTTCTAGCAACCACCTTGTGAGGATCCACAAAATTAGCCATGTCAATTTTAGAATTGGTCAAAAATGGGGGAGCTTGTGTGTTCTCAAAATGTCTTTAATCCATAACATTTCTTCCATTCTCACAAAATTTGAACAACAAGGGTACAAGAAAATAGTGGAAAAGAAAAAAAATTGAAGAAATGAACAACCTTGGACCTGACCTTGCATTTTGGTTCTCCAAACCATGAGCTTTCCTTTAAAGTTTTTTTTTGGTCCATACCAATTTGTTTTCCCTCCAAAATGATGTCATGTATGTTAAATCATAGTTTGATTTGTCTTGGTCTTGGATCCTTGTTTAAAGGCCTTGCGATTAATTTAAAGCTTTTGACCAATAGGAATGTTCAATTTCATTGGACCTTCACTACTACAAAATGTGGGTGCAGTTCTTTAATCCTCGTTCACTAGATTAGTGAATTCATTACTTTCCAACTAGTCCCCATTTACGAAGAACAAAACTACGGTTAACCCATCCCTTTTCATTGTCCCATTCAATTCAATACAAAAACTTCCTCTACAATACCTATTATTAATATACACACAAGTTTTTTCCATCACACTTCCTTAATCCCTATAGCACATACCCTCCTCTTGCCAACAAACAAAAGCATTGTTCTTCTTTTTTGGTTATATATAACCAAAAAGATAAATTAAAGATTTAAAATGTTATAAAAAAGTACATTTTGAGGGTTTTAATAACCAAAATTCGACCTTAATTCAAAAAAAGGGCCAAATTTTTATACATGGTTCAAATAGGTAGCCAAAAATATATAAATATGTTTTTCTTTTCTTTCATATATTTTTTATAGCCAAATTTTGCTAAATCTTGTTATGGATGATCACCACTTCGGCTACATCATAAAATTGACCCAAAAAACATTGTCCAAAAGCTTCCCAAGTATCCATAGACATCAATGTAAACACATCTTAACTAATTAAACTCATTAAGTATTAACAACTATAATACAAAAAAGATTAGATTTTCCTCCAAAACAATCATTGGCAAAAAAAATTTAAGAGGATAAAAAGTACACAATAACAACTAGGCTTTATATAGGAAGTTCAACCATAGACACCATTTAGTGTTACAGGAACAAAGAAGCCCCAACATCATTTTATTAAATATATTACTAGGTTGGACCCCCTTCCAATTAAGAAGGGGCAATAGTTTTTTAGGGGAGGCCACCAAAAGTTCCCTCCAATTTCACATCTTGAAGAAAAAAACATGTATTTTGCGAATATATTTCTTACTCTAAAATTTTGGTTTACCATATGGTATTCAATGAATTCCATCAAGTTTAGCCCTTTGAAGGAAGCTTGGCCCTGAAAAATTGTTGGTATGTATCACCAACATTATCCAATTATGCAATGTATGATGACCTCCAAGGTTTTAATCCACACCCATTTGTTGGAGCAATGGCCCAAAATTCCCTTTGTGTAAACTCATTACAAGACTACCAAAGCAAGAGGCCAAGGCATTGTGGAATAATCCGCAATTTTAAAATGTTTATATTTTGGGAAAGCAAATGAATGAAGTACAAATGAATTGCATAAATGGCCAAATAATGTTCATGTCACCAAAAGAGAAGGCAACCAAATCTATTGTTTATTGAAGTGAAGTAAAAAACAAAATAGATAACGAAAAGACTTAGAGGAAATCACAAAACCATGATAATTGTAGAAAGATCATGTTCTATAAAAGCCTCCAATTGCACCCATAAATTTAAGACATTTATTTTATGGACCTTAAGGAATCAACACCTTCTAGCTTCTCATTCTTGAACCCACTAGTCTTCTTTTGGCAATCCACACACACCACCATAAAACAACAGTAAACAAGACATCCTTTCAACATAATGAATTTTTCCTAAGAAGTTGTACAAACAAAAATGGAGGTTTAAATAACCCATTGACAAAATATCTTAATCACTTGGGGTTTGTCCACAAAAACTTCTATCCTTTTCCCACATATATGGGTGTCTTTCCCACCAACATAAAACCCATTGTATCCTTCAAAAATCTCACATTATTTCCCACAAAACATTGAATTACCATCTAGACTGTTCATGAAACACCTATAATGCTTCATCATCTTCCTTAATTAATCTCTATACTATGCATCTAAACATATGTCCCTTTTGAGAAAACCATGGCATAGTGAAAATATAAGGCTTCCAAAAGAAATTTTGCACTTGACAGCTAGGCATTCCTTCTAGACATCAATTAATAGCCACATTCTTAGACCATCACAACAAACAATAGACACTAAAAACTTACTGTTCAACTATCCTCCAAGTAACATGACAACATCAAGAAACTTAATTATGCCCTTTAGCATTTGAAGCACCTCCTCTTATATAGTGTCGTTCATCACTTCATAATGTACATCATCCAAACACAACACAACACACCACACACATCAACATTGAGTGTTGTCTTACCATGAAGAACAATACACCAAAGTTCAAAACATGTAAACAACAAAATGCCACAAAAATAAAAAAGAAATAAATGAAGAATAATTACTTCCTCAAATTTCCATGATCACCAATTGTCTCCACTTTTGACACTTTATGCCAATCACACTCTACATAACATTTCATCCATTAGGGTAATTCCTCATCCCACCTTCCAATTAGTTTTAATCACATAGTAGAAAACCTAGACACAAGTCCAAGTCACATTCAATTTGTTCAAACTTACAATATTACAAGACTTGTAACTTTTTTTAATAAGAATGTTAACAATTTTGTTGTTTGATGAATAACAATTTTTGATAAAATTCTTGACCATTTTTGTGATCTTTATCCCTATTGGCGATGTTCTTAAAAAATTGACATAAGTGTTCAATTAATACACTAACGACAATATTTTGTGATCAATTTTGAGGTTTGTTCAATGTAATTGTTTTTCTTTTGGTTTGTTGTCTTTCTAGTTAAATTATGTTTTATAGATTCAAAATTTACATTAGCACTCGATTATAAGAATTATTATATTAGTATTTTTTAATAAACACTCAAATTAACAAGTAAATAATATTATTCATTTTTTTTTCAAATTAAATCCAAACCTTAAGTATTAATATTTTATTGTAATAATATATTTTGGAATTTTAATTTGAAAATCAAATAATATTGAAAATTTTGGAAATGAATTTTATCCATATATATAACACAAGTTTTTGAAGCTTTTTTATTCAACAAGTAAATAAGATTATGAATTCTATAATATAAATTTATTTGGAATCATAAACCAAAACAAAACACAAAGATTGTTGTAAATTATATAACCAAGTAGTCCTAGACCTTAAACCCTAATAAATCAAAACTTAAAAACAACGTGATTATATATTAGTTAAAATATATAAGTATTTAATTGTATAAATATTTTACAATTTTAATTCCAAAAAATAAATAGTGTGCACTTTAGATTTGAAATTTGTTTCAATTACATCTCATACAAATAATCAATCAAATAATAACTTTAATTTAATCAAAGGATAAATTACAACATGCATAGAGATATTGGACTAAATAAAGTTGGTCTCCAACGACTCAATAAAATGAATTATAACATGGGTGATTTTTTATTTCATGCAATTACATATTTATTGAAATGCTCAAATAGGTCTAAATTATATGAAGAAATAGTATGTCTCATTTGCAAAAATGTTTGACCTTTGGCACACTTCAAGTCTTAGAATGTTGTAAGTGGGAATTAAAATTTTGAAATTTCACATGATTTGTATCATGGCCAAGCAAATGAAAAAAAAAAAATTGTAGTATATGGGTAGCTTCAACACTAATTATATTATTTTCAGTTTTTCTAAAATAAAAAAGAAAAATCTTTATGTCGAAAAACTTGAAAATTCAATAAAGGCAATTGGATTCAAACCCACACCTTGTATACAAAATTCACATTAATTTTGATCAGTCTAATTGAAAGTAAAACATTTAGTTTATGAGAAAAAAAATTATTTTATTTTATTTTCTCATTATATGTTGAAATTTTCAAAATCAATATTGTAGTGCCAAATCGAAAACTTCAAACTATATTAATTATTTGGCACTATTGTGCCAAAGCCACCAAGGTATTATAATATACACAAAATGTCAACATATACTTTACATGGTGGATTATGGGGTGATGTCATTAATATTTATTGGATATTTAAATATTTGCAACGTCCCATTCATGTTTTAAAAAATTTTAAATGGTGAAATAATGATGAAAGTTGAAGAACAAAATGAACAACACCTTTAAACCTAGTATATGGGAATAGTCACTTTGAACATGTTGACATATATTATCGAATCACAAATATTGAAAGTAGTCAATCATGATGCAAAAAGAATAATCTAACAATAACAATGTGAATAAAAAAAAAATTGGAAAAAAAGATGTTGATAATAAAAGAAAAGGATTCAGTTGAATTTTTGAATTAGATAATAGTTTGTTGGAATTTTTTTAAATCATTCTAATTAGATGTTGCAAGATATTGCATTAACATTCAGTCAAAAAACATCCACGTCTTCCTTCAAACACATTACAAATTAAATGACATCTTAAATAGCTTGAACATAAAGAAAAGAATTGATCTTATAATCAATATTTGTTCTAAAATTAATGAACATGTTAATAATAATATAATCCCAAAAAATTCAAAAAACTATTTACAAAAAATTTCAACAAATACATCATTACCTAAAACATTTCATCACAACCTAATGTTCAATCAAAGAGAAAATTTAAAAATAGTGACAATAGCATGTAACATTCATCAAATAGCTTAATAGAAAAATCAATAGAAAATAATTTTCATAAAAACATTTCTCTCAAAATTGACATTATTGAAAAAATGATGATATTCTTGATGTTCAATGTAATCATGTTGGGACAAAACAATCCATAAACTTTGTTTATATTCTTTCATCAATTAACAACAAAATAGATTTTCAAGAAAAAGATATTAAATATAAATAAGACATTGTTAAACATGTATGACATTATTCTTGTCAAAGATTATGTTTTAGATATCAATTTTTTTATACATCAAAACCATATGTTGAAAAATTCATTAATGTGTTGAAAAATGAAATTTTGATAGACCATGTATTGATGTGTAAATCTTGTTGAAAAAAAATGATATTGGTAAACCCTGAGTCTTAATTTTACAAAACATATCATCAATAATAAACCAAATATGCAATGAAATAAAAGAACATTTAATTGCATCACATTTCACATTTGGACAATATTCCAATTACAAAAATACAGACGATATGGAATGCATGTTCCAACAAATTTGAATCTTGTACAAAATGTATTAACTTGTATGTCATATGAAGATTCTTCAATTTCTTTCTTTCAAAAAGAAAATTAGATTACAAATCTATATATGTGTTTGATTATGTTTGAACTAACATAGTCATGAAAGCATTAAGAGAAATTTATAAGATTCATTTTGCTATAAAATCAAATTGGCAAAGTTTATAGAAAGTTTGTGAATGCAAGTGAAAATAATGAATGGGAAAAGACCATTTTGAACAAACTTTCAATTTGCATAGCTCAAACAAACTTGAAGAAATGGTAAAACAAACGTTTTGGAAACGCATTAATACAAAACATATTGAATCATGAACAAATTATTGAGGATGATTCAAAATCATTAACAATTGTTCCATCATAAGGTTTCCAACCACTTGGATTATTTCATAGTCCACATTTTGAAGCATATAACTTTTGACATTTTTTTTTGACATCCAAAACTATCTTTTGCATATTCACATATTAGAAAATACAAGTTAAATTAGCAAGTGTCAATATAAAAAATTGCATATCATATAAAAAATATATATTTTCAAGAATTTTTTAAAAATATTTTTCATATTATATTATACATGTATTCATACTCAAAAAGAAAAACTATAAGGCTAATCTCACAATTAAAATGTATCAAGTAATGTAAGTTCAAAAAAAAATACTGAAATTAAATTTAGGTTATAAAAACTAGGTCATAAAATAACATTTTTAGATTGTTTAAATCTTCTTCAAAAAGATGGTCTTGTAATGATTAGACAATTGGACCTCCAATTGTTTTAAAGCATTTACCACATGTGTAAATAAGTGGCCTATTCTTGTAAAAATGTTAAAAGACTTACATATTGGACATCTTCAAAAAAATGAAATTTAAAAATGATTTTCCAAACATGAAATATCTTGTTAGAAATTATCGTATTCCATGTGTATGTTATTATGAACATAAAATGAATAATTCTTATTTTTTTAAACACCAATGTTTTGTTTGGTGAAGTAACAATTTTTTTTAATAATAGAATTTTAATCAAGAGGTTTAGCTCATGATCACATATTATTATGTTCAAAAAATGCTCCTAGGTTTGAAATTTTTACATTAAAAATTTTGAAGATTTTTTTGATAAACATTTAACAATTAGTCAAAATATTCTCAAATGCATCAACACAAATGAACATGTCGAAAAAAAAACTAATTTTTTGATTCCAATATCTTAAGCCTCTAATAAAATACACAAAAATTTTATCAACTTTAAATGAAAAAGATTCATTCAAATCTTCATGAAATAACACCTAAATTTTTTGAGAAACATGTTGATATGGGATTAGGTGTAGGAATTTCTTTTAAGTTTACAAATAATGAAGACATTTATTTAATGACTTTACAACCCACATTATGAAAATCAAGGTTTTTTTAAAAACATAAACTAAATGATATACATACAAATGATTTAATATACATGCAAGACCATTATGAGAAGTAAACATAAATTCATAATTTATTTTAAATCCATATATTGTAGTAGCTTATTGCATTTCTTATTTAACCAAAAAAATAAATGTGACAAGAAATGCAATTCATACTAAACAAATGAAAACACACAAAAATTGGAACATTTGAATGAATTAAAAATAGGAAATGCATTTTTTAATGCATAACAAATGTCGATCCAAGAAACAATACATATATCATTGTCAATTCCATTATAAAATTCCACAAGATCATTCCGATTTATAATCATATGCAAAGAAGATGATAGAACTTTTGTATTACCACCACAAAGAATATCAAATAATTTATCTCCAACTTCAACAAAAGTGCATTGTAAATCATTAATGATTTTATCATATTTTGTGTTTCGTTTTACCATATGATTTTTTTTCATTGAACATGAAAAAACTTAATGATGAATAAAGACTTACTATAGATGATATTTTATATTAGAAATTTAAATATCCTTTAAAACCTTTACACATTTTTTTAATAAGAGGTGCAAGCACAAGAAATACTTTCACACTAATGTGTATCATACAAAACATGTTCAAATATTACATAAAAGATATCCCAAATATTGACCTTGTAAAACCAAAAGTCATAAATTTAACATACATTAGAAAAACAACATTCAACATCAATAGTACAACTATACATTCTACACATGCCATTCCTTAAAAGTATCTTAACAAAGTCAAAACATTAATGATGAAAAATGTGACAGTTTAATAAAAACTTGTGATCAATTATGACTATCAATGATAAATGAAATATCATTAGTGGGTAATGTAATGTTAACATTTATTGATAATAGATTACACATATTAAAACAAGTTCATGACCAATTTATGGGTGGTCTTAATGTTATAATGACATGTAATTTTTACCAAGTTCATCTTGTTTGAAATTCATGAATTTTAAATTAAAAAAACCAATGAATTCAATATTTAAAGAAAAAAAATTGACATCAAAATGTAAAATGTTATGAATTAAGAAAAAGTTATGATACAAAATGATCTTCAGTTCGTTCACATTCTAATAGGTTTTGAACTACTTCATAAATGAATGAAGACATAGATTTTATCAATGATATTTCTTTTGAGCCACCACCCATGAACAACACATTACTGCATTTATTTTATACAAATATTAAAATCATTGCCCATAACAAAATTATATATTAAAAGTCACAAGATCAAACATTCCAATTTGTTGCATAAGACATTCATTCTAAAACATATTCTTTTCAGTTCAAATTATTAGTATTTCCATCTCATGTAAGTGGCCTCCATCATGAATTACAACTTAATTTTTCTTTTTTAAATTATGTCTTGGAAATTATGCAACATTAAATGGTTTTTTAAATGGTGCAAATGACATTTTCCAAGATTATACTAAAAAAAATCCAACACCATTGATATGGATAAATTTTCACAGTCCATAAATTGGAAGTAATACGTGAATAAAAAACTCACACATATAAAATAAATTCTTAACAATTGACAAAAGATGACTAATAATTTATCAAAATTTTGTTGAAATACAAATAGGTAGTAACCTTTTTCATATTATCGCAAGGATTCAACTCCCTATGCAATTAGATGCAAAACACATTATCCATCATGAACATGGTGAAAGCACACTAAAGATGAACCACTTTTGTTCAAAAAATGTGATGTATAATAAGTATTATA
>Ga0116226_10002369_pt1 | contig 16376 bp, 13 predicted proteins | sample S1TSphfallax_FD_89692 | JGI IMG/M metagenome (GOLD analysis project Ga0116226, IMG submission 89692) | Host-associated microbial communities from peat moss isolated from Minnesota, USA - S1T2_Fa - Sphagnum fallax MG | ecosystem: Host-associated > Plants > Peat moss > Unclassified | place: USA...
CAAAATGCGCCAGATCGTCTGCCGGCAACCAGGCCTTCAGATCAGGCGGAAGAAGAAACGCTTGCTCGCGATTGAACGGCACATAGTTCGACATGCACCGATTCTAGCCAACAGCCCATGATTTGGGTACCCCAATCCGACAGGCTGCTAGAGCGCGATCGGATGGGTTGGGTCGGTATTGCGGTCCGATCGCGCGCTAGCTCTTTGTTTTGCCGAGCGATTTTATCGCTGTGCTGACGCAACTTGAAGCGATATTGCTCTAACGTCAGGCAGCCAACCATTGGCAGCTTGCGGCTGGCAAAGATCGTTCCGCTGGTTACGCTGAACTGATACTCGCACGCTTTGCCCTTCCAAATCCGGCGGGCGGCGTAGGTATAGACCGCCGTGCATTGGCAACGCGGACAGAATGCCGCACCGCCGTTGTCGGCGAAGCGAATCTCCTGAAACCGCGCGTGAGCCTGCTCATCAGACATCCGCATGATTGACCCCAGGGAAAGGGTCCGGGCTTTCGCGGAAAGGAGGAAGTGCTGTGCCATGCCGACAATATGCGTGAGCGCTTACATATAGTCAAGCTACTAAAGCGCTTTCGCATAAATGTTGTTATGCGTGAGTTGCCATGTACCGGCAGCGCGGCAGGTATGTACTTTTTCTGTACCTCGGGGCCTTGTACCATTTCTGCAACACTCTAGTTGTACCAAAGCAATGCGGAGATGCGGTCATGGACTGGAAGGCACGAATCAAGAACTACGAACGCGTGACAGGCTTTCCGCAAAGCCTATTCATCGCTGGCGATGGCCGAGTCGTCGGAACCTGGATCATGGGGAACGACTACCGGGTAAAATCCGGCTACTATGGCGGCTACCCGGCCGGTTATCTCAAGCGGGTGGCGGCCCTGTTCCCGGACCGCAAGCGCGTCCTGCACGTCTTTTCTGGTAAGGTGGATGTAGGCGCCATGCCAGGAGACACCGTGGACAGCAACCCCGACACCGCGCCCACTTTCGTGGCAGATGCGCACGACCTGTCCGACGTGCCCTTGGCGAGTTATGATCTTGTGCTCGCGGACCCGCCGTATAGCGTAGAGGATGCCGAGCGTTATCAGACAACTATGGTGCAGCGGAACGTCGTGATGCGGTCTCTCGCGGCTGGAATGTCGCCCGACGCGCGCGTTGTTTGGCTGGACCAGGTCTTACCGATGTATCGTAAGGACCAGTGGCGCATTGAAGCTGTGATTGGCATGGTCAAATCAACCAATCATCGGTTTCGCGTTGTGACCGTCTTTCGGCGATTGGCCGCCGAGGCTATGCGGCACGCGGCCGAGTAGGCAGAGATTTCCTTGCCGCAATTTTGGGTCGTATCATTTGAGGGATACGACGAAAAGTTAGACGGTGATCTAAATGCTGTTTGCGGTAGTGCGCGAGATTGAGCAGCAGCGCCGGGATTGCAAGGTCTCTCATTTAGAGAGTGCCGCGCGTATGTATTTCGAAACTGCGAAATACGTGTGCGACAATGAACCAATACCGCCACCAGAAGGTGACGGTGCTATCGTCACAAATTGCTGGCTCTATGCGTGTGAGACGGACGATCCGGTTACAGCCGAGCGTTTAGCGCTAGACGGCCGAGCACAACTGATCGAAGCTTGTTTTTAGTCGCTATGTGATTTTTAAGCGCCAATTCGTTTTGTCTTACTTAAGTGCAAGCGGATGCGGACGTGGCCCGTTGCCATCGTAGCAATCGCCGAGGCGGCAACCTTGGTGGCGCCGCATATGCTCAAAATGCGCCGCGCCCATTCCTGCCCGATGAGCCCTAACTTGGCCCTTACATTCGATGCAGCGTTTTTCAATGCCCTTACCATGATCAATCGCTTCTCTAATTGTCACAATCTCCCAATGTCCGCTGCTGTCGCGCATTTCGCAGGTTATACTTCTTGGCATATGCCCTCCAATGATTTTGGCTTTAGACCGGCCGCATACTGAGAAGGTCGCCAAGCACCCGCCGAAAAGCGTCTCTTAGCCGGCCCTGAAAACCGCCCTGACCGTACCGCGTCATATAGCGGATCAATTCACCGAAACGTCGGTCGTCCAGTTCAATCGTAAGATTGCCGTTCGCGAGTTGAGCTACAAGCCGCCGATGCAGCGTCTGTTGACCACCTCGCCCCTTAGCGCCCGTAAGTATCAGAGCTTCATCCGGCGTAAGTGTGAAACTGAATGGCTTTGGTTGGCGCCCCGCCAGTTCCGCCGTCTCATCATCGACCGCTTCAAGCGTTTCCCTTTCGGCAGCCACCTTTGCCCAACGGGCCGATGCAGCTTGCTTAGCCGCCGCCGCCCGCTCCGCTGGCGTCATGTTGGCCGCGCGCACAGCGCCACCCACCCGGCCGCCCTTGCGCCCCATAGCAACCGCCGCCGGGTCCTTCTCTGCCGGCCGATCGGATTCAGCGTCCGCTGGCATCACCTTCACCGTGCTTATACGATTAAGCATTATGGGGATGCGTGAGCGCTAAGGCAATGATATTGCTAGGTGCGTTTGCTACCTAATACCGGACAATTCCGCTCCAGCCCATCTCCTGGACCGACGTCACCTCGTGGCCCGGCAATTGATTGCGAACACCGTCCGGCACGTTTTCATCCAGCAGAATGCGCATGCATTGCTTTGGAGGCGAAACCTACCACGGCCCTCACGCGCTCAACGGTGAGGCTCGGGTACACCTCACGGACGATCTCCTCGGGCGTCTGATCGACGGCATTGTCGATCACATCGTTTACGCGAATGCGTGTACCCTTGAGCCGCCAGGCGCCGGACAGCGTCGCGTCGTCGCGCTCGGCGTCCGAGAACTGGCTCCAATCCGGCTGTGGCAGCGTGTCCATGGCTAACCTTGCTGAAGTCGATCATCCTGCACATGAAGGAGTCTGCCTCGCATTCAAGCGTCAGGGCAACGGGCCAGTATCAGCGACGGCAAGGCGCAGGCGCTACAGACCGAGGCCGTCCAGCGTCTCCGGTTCACGCCGCCACTCTTCCGGCGTCATGCCGTCATTTACACCACGTGCCTTGAGGAAGCCGTCGAGCTCATGGCGCGTCTCGATACCGAGCGCCAGGCGCAGTTCGTACGCGGTGAGGGTCCCAGCCTGGTAGGCGGCGAGCGCCAAGGCCTCCAGCGCCTGGCGGTCGCAAGCGGCGCCTGTTGCGGGCAGCACCAAATTGGCCATTTGGAAACGTACGTCGGCAGCATGAGTAAAAGTTTTTTGCTTCTTTTTTTCAAAAAAGAAGAACTTCCTTCCTTACGTCCGTATCAACCGCACCCGCTTACCATCCACCCCCAGCGCAATGCGCCCCTCGCGCAGCGCCAGCGCGTCCTCGCCAAAGACCGTCATGCGCCAGCCGTGCAGCGCGGGGACGTCGGGTTCGTCCTCGGTGGCGAGGCGGTCGAGATCGTCAGAGGACGCCAGCAACTTGGGCGCTACGTCGTGCGCCTCGGCCTTGGCGGCCAGCAGCACTTTCAACAGCGCCACCAAAGCGGGTGACGCCTTTGGTCCGTCGCGATGGCCACGGCTGTCCGGCAGCACGTCCTCCGGCAGGGCGGCGGCCTCGGCCAGGGCGGCCAGCAGGCCCTGCCCTGTCGGGCCTTCGGCAAAGCCGCGGCTGATGCCGCGGATGCGGCCGAGGGCCTCGGCGGAGGTCGGCGCGGTGGCGGCGAGTTCGAGCAGGCTTTCGTCGCGGATCAGGCGCTGGCGGGGGATGTTGATGCGTTGCGCCTCGCGCTCGCGCCAGGCGGCGGCGGCGCGCAGCGCGCCGAGCATGCGGCGGTTGGTGGTGCGGGGGCGCAGCCGCTCCCAGATCGTCTCCGGGTCGGGGCGGTAGGTGGCGGGGTCGGCGAGTGCCGCCATTTCCTCGGCGACCCAGGCGGCGCGGCCATCCTTTTCCAGCCGCGCCAGGAGGCGTTCATACACGGCGCGCAGATAGGTCACGTCGGCCGCGGCGTAGTTCACCTGGGCGGCGGACAGGGGACGCGCCGACCAGTCGGAGAAGCGGTGCGCCTTGTCGATGTGGCCGCCGGTGAGCGCGCCGACCAGGCTGTCGTAGCCGACCTGGTCGCCGAAGCCGGCCACCATGGCGGCAACCTGGCTGTCGAACAGCGGCACCGGCACGGCGCCGAACAGTTGCAGGAAGATTTCCACGTCCTGCCGCGCGGCGTGGAATACCTTCACCACCGCCTGGTTGGCGAGCAACGCCCCCAAGGGTGCCAGGTCGATGCCGGGTGCCAGCGCGTCGACCACCGCGACGTCCTCGCTGCCCGCCAGTTGCACCACGCAGAGCTCGGGCCAGTAGGTGCGTTCCCGCATGAACTCGGTATCGACGGTGACGAACGTCTCGCCTGCGAGGCGCTGGCATAGGTCGGCGAGCTTCGCGGAGTCGGTAATGAGGGCCGTCGCCGGAAATGCGACGCGGGGTTTTTGCGGCATCGTCAGTCTCTTACAGGTGCCGGCGGGCGCTGGGTAGGGTGGATGGCCTTCAATCCCACCCCTGTGGGCTGGCCAGCGCGGCGCGATCCTGGCATCCGTCCCGCCCGAACATTCCGACCCACAGGACACCAACCGCATGCACGCCTACCGCACCCACACCTGCGGCGCCTTGCGCGCTTCCGACGCCGGCGCCACCGTGCGCCTGTCCGGCTGGGTGCACAGCAAGCGCGACCATGGCGGCCTGCTGTTCATCGACCTGCGCGACCATTACGGCCTGACCCAGCTTGTCTTCCCCGCCGGGACGGACGCCTTCGCCACCGCCGACGCCACCCGGGTGGAATCAGTCATTACCGTCACCGGCCAGGTCGTGGCCCGCGCGGGAGCCACCATCAACCCGCGCCTGCCGACGGGCGAAATCGAAGTGCGCGCCGCCGACATCACCGTGCAAAGCGACGCGGCCGTGCTGCCGATGCAGGTAGCTGGCGCGGAAAACTTCCCCGACGAAATCCGCCTGCGCTACCGCTATCTCGACCTGCGGCGCGACCGCGTTCACCGCAACATGATGCTGCGCGCGCAGGTGATCGCCAGCATCCGCCGCCGCATGCTGGACCAGGGCTTTACCGAATTCCAGACGCCGATCCTGACCGCCAGCAGCCCCGAGGGTGCGCGCGACTTCCTCGTCCCCGCCCGCATGCACCCCGGCAAATTCTACGCCCTGCCGCAAGCGCCGCAGCAATTCAAGCAATTGCTGATGGTCGCCGGCTTCGACCGCTATTTCCAGATCGCCCCCTGTTTCCGCGACGAAGCCAGCCGCGCCGACCGTTCGCCGGGCGAATTCTACCAGCTCGATTTCGAAATGAGCTACGTGACGCAAGAGGACGTGTTCGCCGCCATCGAACCGGTGATTGCCGGCGTGTTCGCGGAATTCGCGGGCGATCGCACGGTGGACGCGCCGCCCTTCGTGCGCATTCCCTACGACACCGCCATGCTCGACTACGGCAGCGACAAGCCCGACCTGCGCAACCCATTGCGCATCCGCGACGTCACCGCGCATTTCGCCGGCAGCGGCTTCGGCCTGTTCGCAAAGATTGCAGCCTCGGGCGGCATCGTGCGCGCCATTCCGGCCCCTGGCGCCGGCCCGCGGCCACGCGGCTTTTTCGACAAGCTGAACGAATGGGCCCGCGCCGAGGGCGCCGGCGGCCTCGGCTACATCATTTTCGAAGCCGATGGTGCCAAAGGCCCGATCGCCAAAAACCTTGAACCCGACCGCGCCGAAGCCATCCGCGCCGCCTGCGGCGCCGCCCCCGGCGACGCCATCTTCTTCGCCGCCGGCAAGCGCGAGGACGCGCAGAAATTCGCGGGCAGCGTGCGCACGCGGCTCGCCCAGGAGCTCGGCCTGATCGAGCCGAATGCGTTCCGTTTCTGCTGGATTACGGATTTCCCCATGTACGAGATGAACGAAGAAACCAAACAGATCGATTTCAGCCACAACCCGTTCAGCATGCCGCAAGGCGGCATGGACGCCCTGCTCACCCAGGACCCGCTGACGATCAAGGCCTATCAATACGACATCGTCTGCAACGGCATCGAACTTTCATCCGGCGCGATTCGCAACCACCGGCCGGACATCATGATCCGTGCCTTTGCCATTGCCGGGTATCCGGAATCCGAAGTGGAAGCGCGTTTCGGCGGCATGTTGAACGCGTTCCGCTACGGCGCGCCGCCGCACGGCGGCAGCGCCCCCGGCATCGACCGCATTGTCATGCTGCTGGCCGACGAGCCCAACATCCGCGAGGTAATATTATTCCCGTTGAACCAGCAAGGCGAGGACCTGCTGATGGGCGCCCCCGCGCCGGTGCCGGCGGCGCGGCTGAAGGAACTCTCCATCAAGCTCGATCTGCCGCCCAAAATAAAGGCCGAATGAGCTTATGGCGCCGGCGCGGACGAATGTCCCGGCGCGGTTTTTCGCCAGGGTAACGATTCACCCCGGCGATGAATTGCGCGTGGAGGAAGCCGCCCCGCCGGTTGCGCAATGGCCCTCCGGCGGTGAGAATTTCACCGCGGTTCTGCGCGACGAAGGTGTCTGGCATTATTTCCATTTCATGGAAACGATGATCTGGCTGTGGGTGATCCAGCACGAGTTCCTGGGCGCGGCGCCGCTGCGACGCATTGTCTTTACCCGGCAGTGGGACAATCACACCCAGAACCATGTGCAAATAGCGGTTATCCGAGCCATTTATCCCGGTATTGACATTATTGACAGGCAATTGGCGTCCTCGATATCGCTTGACAACGTTCTTGTTCTTGACCGGTCGTGGACGGAGACAAAACTGAATAAATTCGTGGAGGATTGCGTAACCTACGGCCGCCCCTGGGTCACCCGCCTCGGCCGGCTGGTTCGACAATCGGCTGGCGCCCACGGTGGCCGGCCAGGCAGCAATCGGTTCCTATATGTGTGGCGGCCGCCGCCCCGCTGTCTGGAACCGGCGGCGGAGCAGGGGTTACTGGCATTGTTGCAGCGGCGCGGCCCCACCAACGTGGTCGATTTCGCCGCAATTCCGTGGGAACAGCAAGTACGCCTGGTGGCGGCACATGACGTGCTGGTAGGTGTGCATGGGAATGGTTTGACCAACGCCCTTTGGATGCGTCCCGGCAGCCTGTTGCTCGAAATATTTCCGCCCAACGCGCATCATTATGACTATCAGTTCTTCGCCGAGCTCTGCGGCCTGCAGTATTTTGGATTCGAGGGCGACAACGTCTTCCCCGCCTTTGTCCGCGCTGGCCCGCCTTACGGACACGGGCGCGCTTCGAACGCACCGGTGCCGATCGCGCCCCTGGCCAATATCGAGTACCTGCTCGACGCGCGCCAGCAACGTGCTTAATTCTTCTGCGCCTTGAAAGGGTTGGGTTCTTCATGACCCGCGCCGACCTCATCGACGTCATCGAATCGCGTTATTTCGGCGCCGTCATGCGCGCCGACCTGCCCGCGATTCGTGCCTGCTTCACGCCGCACGCTACAATCATCATCCGCCACGGCGACAACCCGGTACGCCATTTCGCCGCCCGATCGGACCTGATGGATTTCTATACCCACATTTGCGGCAATTACGATTGCTGGTTCGGCGCGTTCGAACACACGATCGACCTCGCAGCCCTGCGCGCCGCCTCGCGCTTCCGCGTCCGCCTTACCCCAAAGCCCACCGGCCTCTACGCCGCCGCCGCCGTGCAGAACCTCGAAAACTGCAACTTCTTCGACCTCACGCCGGACCAGCGCATCCACCACATGGTCATCTACTACGCCAATCCCACCGCCGGCCCCGCCGCCCCCACCGGATACCCTAGGTAACGCCAGGCCTCCTTGCCCGCCACACGCCGAGGAATGTTACAACCGTTGCAATCTAGGCGTTGAGGAAACGACCATGGCAAACGGCATCTTCGACCAGAACCTGGCGCGCACCGCGGCGAACCACGTCCCGCTCTCACCCTTGAGCTTCCTGCCCAAGGCCGCGCGGATGTATCCGGACCACATCGCCATCATCCAGGGCGAGCGGCGGCAGACCTGGGCGGAAACCTACGCGCGCTGCCGTCGCCTTGCCGCCGCACTGACGAAAGGAGGCATCACAAAGGGCGACACCGTCGCCATCCTCGCGCCCAACACGCTGCCCATGGTGGAGGCGCATTTCGCCATTCCCATGACCGGGGCCGTCATCAACACGCTGAACACACGGCTGGACCCGGAGGCGATTGCCTTCCAGCTTGGCCATGGCGAAGCCAAAATCCTGTTCGCCGACCGCGCCTTTGCCGCCACCGCCGCCGGCGCCGTCGCCCTTATGCCGCCGGCTGCGCGGCCCATGCTGATCGGCATCGACGATGCGGACGCGCCCGGCACCGCGATCGGGCAGACGGATTATGAAACATTCCTCGCTTCCGGCGATCCGGCGCACGCCTGGTCGCTGCCGCCGGACGAATGGGACGCGATTTCGCTGAATTACACCTCCGGCACAACCGGCAACCCGAAGGGCGTGGTGGCGCATCACCGCGGCGCGTATCTCAACGCATTGAACAACGCGCTGATGATGAACATGCAGCGCCACCCGGTGTATCTCTGGGTGGTGCCGATGTTTCATTGCAATGGCTGGTGCTTTCCCTGGACCATTGCCGCCTTGGCCGGCACCAATGTGTGTCTGCGCCGCGTGGAACCTGCTGCCATCTTCCATTTGATACGCACGCATCGCGTCACCGCCATGAGTGCGGCGCCGATCGTTTATACCGCCATGATCGATGCGCCGGATGCGTGGCGGGACGGCATTTCGCACCGGGTTGCCGGCACCACCGGCGGCGCGCCGCCGCCGAGCCGCACATTTTCGCGCGCAGCCGACATCGGCATCGATCTGATACATATTTATGGCCTGACCGAAACGTATGGTCCGGCCGCGGTCTGCCCTGAACAGGCCGGCTGGAGCGGGTTGTCGCCCGAGGCGCGGGCACGCCTGGTCGCGCGGCAGGGCTTTGCCTCCGTGCTGCAGGAGGATATGACCGTGCGCGATCCGGCAACACTCGCCGAGGTGCCGCACGACGGCGCCACGGTCGGCGAAATCATGTTCCGCGGCAACATCGTCATGAAGGGCTACCTGAAAAACCCCAAGGCCACGGCAGAAAGTTTCGCCGGCGGCTGGTTTCGCAGCGGCGATCTGGCCGTGGTGGAGCCGGACGGCTATGTGCGCATCCGCGACCGCGGCAAGGACGTGATCATTTCTGGTGGCGAAAATATTTCTTCCGTCGAGGTGGAGGAGGTGTTGTGCCGCCATCCTTCTGTCAGCGCAGCGGCGGTGGTGGCGCGGCCGGACGCCAAATGGGGCGAGGCGCCGGCCGCCTTCGTGGAATTGCGCGATGGCGAAACCGTCAGCGACGCGGATCTGATTGCGTTTTGCCGCAACCATCTTGCCGGATTCAAGCTGCCGAAATCGATCACGTTTGGGCCACTGCCGCGCACGGCGACCGGCAAGGTGCAGAAATATGTCCTGCGCGATACGGCGAAATCGCTGTTTGGCGCGGTGGTGTTCGAGGATTAGGAAGGGAAGCCGTTCTTTTTTGAAAAAAAGAACGGCTTCCTTCATTATGGAATCAACGTATCGCTCCTAGCCGGTGTCCCCTGCACACCGTCGCTGTGCGGCAGCACGCCCTGTCGGCGCAGGCAATCGCGCTCGGCGGTCTGCTTTGCGGCGGCAATTTCGCTTTGCGACTGATTGATGAAGTTCGGATTGCTGACCCCGCGCAGCACCAGCGCCTTCACGGCTGGGTCGCGGTTCGCAACGGCCGCGCAAAATGCCTGCGGCGTGTTCTCGGCGGGCGCGGCGCAGCCGGCCAGCAGCAAGACAAACCATACGTATTTCATGCGTGTACCCAGTCGTCGATCAGGCGGCGGGCGATGGAGAAATCGGGCGGCAGAATGAAACCGTCGGGCGCGCGTAATTGATCGCGGGTGAACCAGCCGGCTTCGACGAGCTCGTTCGTGTCGGTGACGATGTCGTGCGAGATCGCGTCGGCGTGGAAGCCCAGCATGATGGAGCTTGGGAACGGCCAGGGCTGGCTGGAATGGTAACGCACGCGGGCCACGCGGATGGCGGTTTCCTCGAATACCTCGCGGGCGACGGCTTCCTCGAGGCTTTCACCGGGCTCGACGAAGCCGGCGAGCGTGGTGAAGACGCGCACGTTGCGGAAGGCGTTGGGTTGGCCCAGCAGCGCGCGGTCGCCGTCGGTGACCAGCATGATGACGGCCGGGTCGGTGCGGGGAAAATGATGCGTGCCGCAGCCCTGGCAGAGGGCGACGTGTCCGGCGCTGCCGGGGGTGCAGGCGGCGCCGCAGACGCCGCAGAACCGGTGGCGCGCGCGCCAGTGCATCAGGCCGCGTGCGTGGGCCATGATGGCGGCGTCGCGCGGGGCGACGTTGCCGCCGATGCGGCGCAGATCGAGGAACTCGCCCAGGGCTTCGCTTAACAGGGGGGCGTCCAGCGAGGTCAGATCGACCGCGAATACGGGGGTTTCGTCGAGCAGGCCGAGGAAGGCCCAGGGGTGCGCGGCGATGTCGTGCGGGATGTCGGCGGCGGTGACCAGGGCGGCTTGCGCGGCCCCGCCCGGGACCGTGCGCATGAGCGTGCGGGCGCGCCAGACAGGGGCGAACAAGGTGCCGGGTGCGGCCAGTCGGGCGGCGATCCAGTCCGCGTCGGTACGGCGATGGCCGGCGCGGTCGAGCGGGCTGCCGGCCAGCATGTTGGGGCGGATGGGGTGGATTTGCGACATGGCGGGCGTCTGGTGGCACGGGAGCGCGGGCGGTGCAAAGCCGGGGGCTGTTTTGGCGCGCCGGGCGCGGGTAAAAGGTGCCGCGGGGGCGGATACGGGAGAGACCACGCATGCCGACACGCCGCGACATGATCATGACGACGCTGATGACCGGCTTTACCATGGCGGTGACGCGCGCGGCCGCCGAGCCCATCCATACCGACACACAGGGCCTGGTTGCGGGCGAGGCGCAGGTTCCCACGCACGAGGGCGCGCTGCCGGCGTATTTCGCGCGGCCGGACGGGGCCGGACCATTCCCGATCATTCTGGTGATCGAGGAGATTTTCGGCGTTCATGAGTATATCAAGGATGTTTGCCGGCGGTTGGCCAAGCGCGGCTACCTGGCGGTGGCGCCGGAGCTGTATGCGCGGATCGCGGACCTGTCGAAGATGACCGATCCGCAGGAAATCGTTACGAATGTTATTCTCAAGGCGCCGGATGCCACGTTGCTGGCGGACCTGGACAGCACGGCCGCGTGGGCGCTGGCGAATCATGGCGATACCGGCCGGCTTGGCGTGGTGGGTTTTTGCCGTGGCGGGCGCGACACCTGGCTGTATGCCGAGCACAATCCGTATCTGAAGGCCGCGGTGGCGTTTTACGGGCCGGTGCGCGGGCCGGTGTCCGCCATTCAGCCGAAGACGCCGCTGGACCTGGCGCGCGACCTGAAATGTCCGTTGCTTGGGCTTTATGGCGGGGCGGATGATAGCATCGACATTGCGGACGTGCGCGAGGCGGCGGCGCGCGCAGCAACCGCGGGCCAGACGGTTCATATCGACGTGTTTCCTGGAGCGCCGCACGGATTTCATGCCGATTACCGCGCGAGTTACGACGCGGCGGCGGCGACGGCCGCGTGGGCGAAGATGCTGGGTTGGTTTCGGGACCATGGGGTTAGGTAGAAGAAGGAAGCACTTCTTTTTTGAAAAAAAGAAGCAAAAAACTTTTGCCAATCGGCGTACGCGGCCGATTTCAAATCGGCCACGTATTCAATTAAGCAAAAGTTTTTTGGTTCTTTTTTTCAAAAAAGAACTGCTTCCTTACTTCGCCTGCGCCGCCTTGATGAATCGATCATAAAACCGCTTAATATCAAAGCCAAGAACGATGCTCACGCGTTGTTCGCCCTGCTTCGGCGCGGTTTGCGGCGGCCATACATGGGCCTGGCCATAATGCATCCCATGATCGATATCTACATCCATCATCGCATCGACCTGCCTGGTAACAAGGCTCGGATCGACCGCGATTTCCGCCGCGACCTCATCCCATAGCGGCAGGCGGGAGGCATTTTTCGCCAGATAGAGTGTCACCGGCGTGCGCACCGAGACCATGCGCGCGGTGAGTTCGGGTGTCATCATGGTTTCGTTGGTGATCTTGCCGACCGATACGATTTTTGCCCAGGGCGCGGTCAGCACGATGTGTGCCGCCTCCGGATCGAACAGCATGTTGAAATCGGTGAAATTATCGGCGTCGCGTGTCACTTGCGACAAGTTGCCGTCGACCATGCCGCCCATGAAGACCAGTCCGCGGGCCAGGCCAGCGAAGGCCGGATCGATGCGGATGGCCAGCGCGAGGTTGGTCATCGGGCCCGCCGCCAGGATGGTCACCTGATGCGGATAGCGATGCACTTGCGAAATCAGGAATTGCACCGCCGATCCGTCCGCCGGCCGGGTTGTGGGGTTGCCGTCGGGATTGTCCGGCACGAGCCAGGGGTCGGTGGGGTGGAACAGGGCGTCCGGTTTGGGCTCATTCCACGCGCCCTTCCAGGGGATGATGCCGTATGCCGCCTGCCAGGCGCGCATCCGCGTGTAAGAGTTCACCAGCGGAAAGACCGCCCCCTTGTACACCGGCAGGTCGGTGCGGCGGGCGACCTCGAGGAAACGGAGCAGGTAGGACGTTTCTTCGTCGCACCAGCCGTCGCCGGTGACGACGGTGAAGCCCAGAACGCGAATCGTTGGGTCGGTGATGAGCGGCAGCGTGCTTTGAATGTCCGAGCCGCCGGGGCCCAGGAAATCGTTATCCTCGATGAACAGGCGTGGCGCGGCCGCGGCCGCCGGGAGCGCCGCCAGCAAAACAAGAGTGAGAATGGCGAGGTTCCGCATGGCGGTGTCGATGCTGGTTCAGAATTTTACCCGCGCCTCAATGCCGAATGTGCGCGGATCGTTCACGAAGCCGGTGAGATTGTCGAAGTCGATCGCGCCGGTGATCCTGACCTGGTCGAGAATGTTGCGCACGAAACCGGCGACTTCGATGCCGCGGGTGTGATCCTCGTAGCCGATGCGCAGGCCGCCCTGCACCAGCGACATGCCGGTGAATTCCACCGCCCGGTACAGAAAGAAATTGACGTCGCTGCGGTAGGACCAGTCGGTCAGCACGTAAACATCCTTGCCGTCCGCCACCGGCATGGTGTAGCGCGCCGAGGCGTCGATCACCCAGCGCGGCGCGTTCGGCAACGGGTTGCCGTTGATATGATAGTTTCCGGTGGCCGGGTCGTAGGCGTCCTCGATCGTGCACAGGCGGCCGCCGGTGATGGTGGAAAAGCCGCAACCGGACGATTCGAGATTGGGATCTTTTATTTCGGTGAAGTTGTAGCTGGCGCTTGCCGTCAGCAGCAGATTGTCGATCGGCAGGAATTCCGCCTCGCTCTCGAAGCCCTGGCCGATGGAATTCTTGGCATTCAGCAACTGCGTCGAATTGAACGTGCCGCCGACCGCGGTCAATTGCAGATCGTGCGTGTCCCAGCGATAAAGGGTGAGATTGAGGCGGGCACGGTTGTCGAGCAGGGTCGACTTCATGCCGATTTCGTACGACGTGGTCGTCTCCGCCCGCGCTTCGGTAAAGTTGCCTTCCGCGCGGTTGCCGAAATCATATTCCACGTTGCGGCCGTCCAGCGCCGGTGCCAGGTAGCCGCTCGCGATGCGGCCATATACGTTGATTGAAGGTGTCACCGCGTAGGTCAGGTCCACATTGTAGGTGGGGCCGGTGTAATTCGTCTTGGCCGTCGGCTGCAGCGGTGGGGCGCAGCTCGAGGGGCCGACATTGCTGCACGCGACCGTGTACACCTTGTGGTCGGTGCTGAGGCGGACGCCGGCGCCGAATGTCAGATCGGGCGTGATCTTGTAAGTGGCGGAATCGAACACGCCGAACGACGTCGTGGCCTGACGTTGATTGAGTGAAATGTCGACCACGCCGGTCTGCAGATAATCGTTCGAATCGACGCGGAGATTTTCGTGAAAGGCGAACACGCCGCCCTGATTGAAGAATGGGCCGTCGCCTGTGGTGGCCAGGCGTATTTCCTGCGTCAACTGATCGAGCGACGGAATGGCGTCGCTGGTTTCGTCGGCAAATCCCGGGCCGGTCGTGTCCCCCGGCCGTGGCGCGCCATTTGGCAGGGTGTAGAAATTGCCGCCGCTGACGTCGCCGCGGCTGTTGGTGTCGCCATGTTCCCAGGCGGAAATGGAGGTGAGCCGGACGGGGCCGAAATCGTCGTTTACGGTGAAATGGGTGCCGAACGAGCCGAGATATTGGTAGTTGTCGCCGTTGGTGTTGATTTCGTCGATCTTGAAGCCGGGAACAAGCCGGTTGGTGCCGGGCTCGATGATGTTGGCGCGGAACAGCCGCGCGGTGCCGTCCAGGTCTCGGCCATCGACTTCCCACAAGGCGTCGATGTCATCGGTCGGCTTGAGCAGCAACTGGCCGCGGGCGGCAAAATCCTGGTAGCCTTCGAGGTGTTTGCGATACATGTCGAAGGGGTTGATGTTGGTGACCCAGTCGTCGCGGCGTTCTTCCAGGATCGAAATGCGGAAATCGAGTTTTTGCGGCACGATGGGGCCGCCGACAACCGCGGTGACGTTGGTGGTGTTGTAGGTGCCGTAACTCACGTCGAGGTAGCCGGTATAATCGTCGGTGGGCTTTTTCGTATCGATTTTCACGACGCCGGCGGGCGTGTTGCGGCCGAACAACGTGCCTTGCGGGCCGCGCAGCACCTCCACATCCTGCACGTCGAACATGGGAAACGATTTGAGCACCGCGTTTTCCACCGGCACGTCGTCGTAGACGACGGATACCGGCTGCTGTGCGTTGTAGGTGAAGTCGGAATTGCCCAGGCCGCGGATGTAGAAGCGGGGATAGATGCGGCCGAATGAGGACTCGATATAGAGGCTCGGCACCTGGGCCGACAGCACCCGTATATCCTCGCCGTCGGCGGTCAGCATGTCCACATTCTTGCTGCTGAGGGACGTGACCGCGAAGGGAACGTTCTTGGCGAACTCCGGCTTGTGCTGCGCCGTTACCACCACCTGCTCCAACGCGGGGGCGATGGTCGGCGGGGCCGCGGGCTGTGCCAGGGCGGGACCGGTCGCCGCCGACCACAATGGCGCCCAACGCAGCAACGATAGCCGGGCTGCACGGTTTTTCATCAACATGTGGATCATTACCCCCCCGGGTCACGGATCGCGTCGGGGGGGCATGCATGAAGCGGGCCACGGAGGAGGGAAGGAAGCAGTTCTTTTTTGAAAAAAAGAACCAAAAAACTTTTTTCTTTTGAGGTTCGTTGGTGGCGGGAGATTGTTTTGATCTTAGTTGGCAGGGATCCTTAACCAGGTTTTTTTGTTCGACTGCAAGCGAGGACCGTTTTTTCGCCCCGGCCTGTCATCTCCGGGGGGCGGAGGCGCGCAGGCGAGCCCCCGGAAGCGCGGAGCAACTCGGAGCCACGCGCAACACCGCCTGGCGTAATGTTCATGATGAGCCGCGCTGCTGCCGCGGTGTGAGCATGGCGAGGATTGCGAGCACTGGACCTTGACGCGCCGAGCACCGGAGCCATGCTCGGACAGGAGGGGAATATACTTCCTGTAACGATCCGATCCGCTTATAGAACGCTTTGTCGCTGGCCGGTTTAGGCGGCAACGTGGGACAAAGCCGCCCTTATTGCATTCAGCGCGGCATCCGCCTGCGCCGCGTCCGGGCCGCCGGCCTGGGCCAGATCCGCCCTTCCGCCGCCGCCTTTTCCGCCGACCGCCGCCGACGCCGCCCGAACCAGTTCGACGGCACTGAAACGACCCGTCAGATCGGGGGACACGCCGACGACGATGCTGGCCTTGCCCTCCGCGGTCGAGATCAGTGCTACCACGCCGCTGCCGGCCTGTTTGCCGATTGCCTCGGCTAATCCCTTGAGGTCGCGCGGGGGAATGTCGCCCAGATTTCGCGCGGAGAATTTTACCCCGCCAATGTCCTCGTCGGGCTGCGCGCTGGCGCCGGTTGCGAGTTTCTTGCGCAGGTCGGCAATCTCGTGCTCCAGGCGGCGACGATCCTCTACCAGCGCCGCGACACGTGCCGGCACTTCGGCTGGGCTTGCGCGCAATGCGCCGGCGACTTCCAGCAAGCGGCGTTCGTTCTCTATGACTAACGCTTCGGCGGCGGCGCCGGTGACCGCCTCGATGCGGCGGACGCCGCTGGAGACGCCGGTTTCGCTGACGACGCGGAACAAGCCGATGTCGCCGGTACGGCGCACGTGGGTGCCGCCGCACAGCTCGACCGACCAGGCGGATTTGTTGCCTTCCGCGCCGCCCATGCCGACGACGCGGACTTCGTCAC
>Ga0116226_10002370_pt1 | contig 16376 bp, 7 predicted proteins | sample S1TSphfallax_FD_89692 | JGI IMG/M metagenome (GOLD analysis project Ga0116226, IMG submission 89692) | Host-associated microbial communities from peat moss isolated from Minnesota, USA - S1T2_Fa - Sphagnum fallax MG | ecosystem: Host-associated > Plants > Peat moss > Unclassified | place: USA...
GTGGGGTGTGTGGAGGGGGGGGGGGGGGGGGGGGGGGGGAGATATTCTACAAACAATCAATTATTGAAAGGACCTGATTTGAACAAGTGAACTTGATTGCAATTTTGTGATGGTATGAAGAATGATTTTCAACATGTCTAGTTACATCTAATTAAATCAAATTGTTAAAACTCACCTAGATCATGCATTATCAATTAATTGGTTTTTAATTTGACTTTTTTCATGCAATTCATGTCCAAATTTCAAGTGGAAGAGTGTGGTGCAATCCAATAGGTGGGATAGGGATTTGATCATACACACAAATATTGCAAGCGAGAAAACAAGTTGATTCATACATGATAAAAACAACAACCCAAGGCATTGTACTAAATTGTAATCAATGTTAAAAAACCCAAACAATCTTATAATCAAATGGAACTCATGGTGTCAATTCAAAAGTTTCGTGATCAATGTAGGCAAGGACTTCCTTGAAATAACAAGGGGTCTCTTCATGGGAAGGTGGAGGTGAAAACAAGGAAGCCATGTATAGTTGAAACTTGGGCTTTGGCTTATGGAGGCAATAGATTGGGGGATGGATTCCTCATAAAACTTGATTGTGCAAATAAGGGAAAGTGTTAGGACCTCAATGAAAAGAAAGTTCTACAAATGCAATTGACAAGTGAGGTGATCACACCAACATAACATTAAATGCAAACACTACAAAAGACTTGAAAATTTTGTAAAATACAACTTACTCAGAGTCTAAAATTTTCCAAATCCATTCCTCCACATGACAATCATGATCTAAATTATGTTCAAAGAATGCTTCAAGCTCAATATTTGACACATCCACAAGAGGCTTTAGAACCTCAATGAAGATATCCCCATCAAGCTCCAAAGTTAAAATGTCTTTCCCAAATTTCTAACATGTTTTGACATTGATGCCTATATATATAGTAAACATATCATTAATAATAATGAGATGATAAATTTCATAAAAGAACAATAAAGACCTTTAACATTAGTTGAACCATGAAATAAATATCTATTCACTTATGGAAGCACTAAGATTTACAATGAATGATGTTGGCGTAAAACAAGCTTCAATGAAGGCTTCGATAGTGACAAGGTGAATCTCTTGTGTTGTTTAAAATGACATTCTTGTCTTCAATGTTGACAAAAATTCAAGTTAGTCTAATTATACAAGACATCCCCACCATGTACTCTTAAACCCTATGACACCACATCATTAAAACATTTGAAGATTTGAAAGAATGGAATATTGTGCTACTTGTGTGACTTTCTTACAAGGAAACTAATCCTACTCAAGAGCATTTATGAAAAGAAGAAATATCATGATTAAAGAAAGAAAAAGGAAACATACATTTCTAAAAAGAATGATGACTAAAGGTTAAAAGGATTCAAACACCTTTTTAATATTGATTTCATTGTTGTAAAGATGCAATGTGTTGAATGTGACCCACTTCATATAGATTTTGAAAAAATATTCCTCAAAGTAAAACCAAATGTCCTTCAAAATCCAAAAGTCATTTGCATGGAAAATTCAAATTACATCATTTTTGTTAAGAAACTTGTTTGCAAAAATGAATACACTTTCTATGTAGTTGTCTAGTAGTTCATTCCATGGAGGAATCATGTTTGGTGGATCAAAAATCTAGGGAACATGGACATTTCTAATCATGAGGTCAACCTTCTACTTTGCATAGACTTGCATGATTGAAAGCATGAAGCCAACAAACTATGGAAGATTTTTGTGTTGAATGCCAAATGTTATAATATAGTTATAAAACTCACCATATCCACAAAAGATTATATCTCTTCAAATTCATATGGTCACACATTAGTAGCAATCCTTCTAGAGATGATGGACACCCAAAAGATGGTTAATGCCTTCTCAAGCATTTTATCATTTCTTTTGTGTTCTTGTTAAAGATTAGAAACATCACATTAGATCTCTTGCTATGAGATGCATGGACTATTAGGTACTTGACATGTATTTCAAAATATTTTAAAACATTAGATATTTCTCTTAAATAGTTGTTTTTATGTAATGTTCAATGTTATAATAACCTTTTCTTCCATAATTGATGATCATACAACCTTGTTCTTAAAATTCCTTGTGGTAGATCCTTGTGATTTTTTGTTTATGGTTGCAACATTTCTAATCTTGTCAATTGCCAATCTCCCAAGAAACCTAACATCATGCTTTGATGTCATTGCGCTCTTTGAAATGGGAATATTATCTTTGGGATAGTCCAAATACCAACGACATTCTTCAAGGTGGGAGGATGTTTAATCCTTGTGTAAATCTCATTTAAACATTCAACTGCCCAATTTTGGATCACACCAAATCAACAAAAGCTAAGGAATTTCATTGAGCACACCAATAGGGAACAAAACATGATAAAAATAGTTGCATATTTGAATGATTTTTTAATGCATTGAGAATATTGAACATAAAAAATTGGCGGAAAAGTTTTGGCATGGATTTATAAAATTTGAATAAAAAGTTTATTATGACAATGCATATGCAAACAAATTTTTTTGCTATATGTACATTGTATTATAAAATTGTGGGATTTAGTAACCTAGTTATTATCAAGTAAAAAAGATTGTTAAGTAAAGAAACAAATGAGAAAAAAATGAAAACACATGAAAACTTAGGACTTGTCTTCTGTTTGCCTACTATTTTACCACAACTACCATCCTATAACAATAATTTTCACGTTGTGCATACTTGAAAAAAGAGTAAGAACGCATGCAAACATCTTGTAATTGTTGATTACCTATCTAGAACACCTACAAACTTTTTATAATTGTAACCTACCATTTGTGGGGCCTACAAACCTCTTATAACTAATGATTATTATCTACAACACCTGCATATCTCTTATAGTTATTTCCTATCGTTTATAACATCAATTTTCCTTTTATAGCCCTTAAATCTAGTGGTTGTCAAGGACACGAAAAAACACAAGAACAAAGGCTAAAAGAAAGGTTTAAGTCTAATTTTCAAACAAGGAACAAGACAAGATATGTGTAATTCAAAAACAATAACATAAAAATTAAAAACAATTACACCAAATGTGCAAAATAGATGTGGAAATGAATCTTTATTATGCAAACATATCTAAACATGAACATGAAAAGAACATGACAAGGCTATGGTGCAAGATTGTGCCTAAAACTAGTGTTGAAGAAACTGAAGGAAATGATGGGTCCTACTCCTATTTATACCCCTTTGGGGATTTAGCTCAAGGAAGCTTTCAAGGAGACTTTTATGTATGCATCAAGTAAAAAAGCTTCTTGAAAACCTTCCTAACTAAAAATCAATTATGAATTGATTGAAACTTAATTCGAAATTAACTCTGACTTAATTAAAAGTAAAACAAGAGTAAAATAAAGTTAATTAGGACTTAATTAAAGTTAATTAAGACTTAACTAGGATTTAACTAGGACTTAATTGGGACTTAACTAAAAGTTAATTCATATTTAATTAGGAGTTATATATGGATCAACATTGTGGATGGCTTCCATCCATTGGAAGGTGATGTTTAATGTTCACATCCATCACATTGGTTACTTTCATGTTACTGCCCTCTAGTAGTAGCTACCTTCCTATAACAACCCTATCTTCATATTCCAATAACAAGTACAAAAAATATTTTCATTGCAAAAGAAAAGAATAACCAAATTAAAAATTTGATATTTTACATCAAGTAAAAGAAAACTACTTTCCCTACCTTCTTAGAAATCAATACAAACAAGAAAAAATAATGCACTTAATTCCATAAAACTTTCAACCATTTTTTATTACATAACACTAAGTACAATTTTATTTCATTATTCTCTCTCCACATTCACACAAAATGTTGCACACAATAATGATAGAATGCTAACGCTAGTGCCATCCTTATTTCCCCTTAAGAAATAAATATGGAACTAAAGAAGGTTGCCCACCACACACGTGGGTTTTTTAATCTTCTTGTCCTTAACCTTATTTCTTCCACACATCCCATTAGTTAATTGGTAAAAAAATACCAATCCTTATCCCTAAAGACTAACCACCCTGTTAAATTCATCCCTTAGGAAAATAGAAGATGGTAAGCAAATCTACCACTAATAATTGAAGTTAGTAAGATATTCATGATGTTAACTAACCTAAGAAGATTTTTTGCCCTTGACATGTACACATTTCATTATTTCTTTTCCATCGAATTATTATTCCCATGGGTGCATTCATAGTTGGGGTACCACAACATGAACCATAACGCCCATTCGTCATCTGTTTTGAGTCCTATAGCAAGGACTTAACAAAACGAATGTTTTGAGATGCTAAAAAATGAAAGGAGGATATGTATGTTTAGGCTTTCAACAAATAAATGTTGTAATGAATGATTCAAATCAATTGAACAAATTTTGAATTTCCTATTCAAATATTTTGAACCAAAAAGGAACGTAAGACTATTTAGACATTCTAGAATGACATACTTTCATTTGAAGTGCCAAACCTTAAATCATCAAATAAGGTCTTTTTTTTTGCACCCACGTCTCCTATACTTCTTTCCAAACCTTTGGAATGTAAATATGTAATTAACAAAATTAATTTGATTGTCTTTATTAATGCATCTATTTCATTAAAAAATTCAAGATTTTAACATCAGTTCCATAAAATTTTATGGAGATTGATCATACTAAAAATTTGTGCCATCATATAGAACATGTTTTATTTTATTTGTGGTTAAAACATGGAGCAATTTGAACAAATATTGTTAGTCTTGTTGAGTCCTTTTCAATAAAACTACACAATGACACATAGTTCTTGGGCCATCTTTCATGACACTTAATGACATGTTTCAATCATCCAAACCACAAAAAATCACCACCATTTTAATCGAGAAGTATGTGACTATCTAATAAAAAGAAAACTTACCAAATAAATTATTTTGTAAACGTATTGGTCATTCAAATTAGTGTTTTAAGAATGATTTTGGGGCAAAACATTTTTTTTTGTGTACCTTAGCTGTAAATGTTCCCCTATGACTTGTTATTTTAATATTATCTTTTTGATTTGAACTCTCAAAAGAATCCACTTTCCCAAGTTGTCAACCAATGTAATTTAAGAGAATTTGTAAGGCAAAGTGGTTTTGATGGTCAAGCCCAAGTCCTTGATAGTCATGTCTAGAAATTTCATTGTTTCAATTTCCAATTGCATCATTTCAAAAAAATTCAAAAGGTTAGATTCATGCATAAATGAAATATAACAATTAATTGGACACATGTGATTTTTGAAACCAAAATGTCGCCTTGTTTAACAACTTGCCAAATGTGGAATAGGAAAAGTCTTGTTAAAAGAACTTTTTGGTCTCTTGGAAAATTCCAAACCCATTCCATATTTTAAACCAAGAGATATTTTGATCATTGTTTAAATTATCATTTGTAGTTTCTTGGTTAATATCTTTAACTTTGAATTCATGTCACAATGGAACTAGATTTGACACAACAATTCCACCCCTAGAATAGGATAGCAAATGATTATTGAATAAAATGTAATAATCCTTTCATACCTACTGCATTGCCTTCTTCATAAGTGGGTACATGTTTCTAATCAATTTTTTGTTCACGATCATTCATTTTTCATAACAATATTAACTATCATAAATAATTCATGTTGCATCAAACCAACTCATCTAATCAAATTACATCAATGGAATATGTAGTGCACGTGAAATTGAAATCAACCACTTCAACTCCATGCATCCAATTCAAATAATGCAAATGAATATCAATAATCGAATACCCTAATTGACCATCAAATACATGGGCATTTATCAAATCACATGAAGGTGGTAAATTTGAAATCCACTTACTTTTTACATAAATTGGAAAAAAAATCATGTGTGAGTGAATATTATGTCTTTTATGATTTATTTTCACATTTGTTATACACATAAAGGGTAATAACATACTTGAATTGTTGGAAAGGATTCATGTTTTGAATTTGGAAAAAATCATGCACGAGGTTTGGCTTCACATGGTCATGTTCAACTGACTTAATATTCACAACCTATTTTAATTGGTACATGGAAATAAATGCAACAATATTTAATTTTGTAATGAATCATTTAAAGATTTTACTTGTTCAATACAACCATTGTAGTCAAAAATACCATTAAGCCCATCATAGTATCAAGTATGATTGAATCAATTGAAATGTAATAATTAAGATGCCTCATGAGGATGCACACAATTAATGTAAGGCCTCCACGCTTGGAGCCCACAATTTTCATCCCCTACAAAACATATTTTCTTTAAAAACCTCATGAAGTTAAGGTCTTTAAATCCAAATTTTTAAGGTGTACCAAAATCTTGTCACAACATCACCTTTTCTATATATTTTTTACCTTGTCCCTTTTTATCATGTAAAGATGCATTTATGAATGGTTATGACGGAATCTAAAATTGTAATGGTCTAAAATATGGTACTTATGAAATTTTTGACACTTTTTGACTCATTAGTTTTGATGGGGATTAAAATATAAAGAAAAAAAGGATTGTAGTAAGGACTCGGTCCTTTTTGTCATGGGTGGTACACTTTAAAAAGGTTTTCACCCCTCCCAATAATACAATTTCAAAAAAATTTGTGCTCCTTTCTTCAATTCATATCCCAAGTTTGTTCATGTTCATCCAATGACTTCTCTTACCCTTGCCAATTAATGAAAGAAGTGCAAAATACAATGTCCCCTTCATATAGAACACTTGTCCCATTTGAAGATATCAATCTTCGAGGTGGGATGAATTATGTTTATTATGCACATTACACATTTATGCAATGACCATGATTGCGAGCCATGCCAACATCAACTTTGCTTTCCTAGGTCTCAATTTAATTAATTGTTACAAATAAACAACATTTAAACACAATGTCAAAACATGGTTTTCATGATTATAACATCTTGCAACTAATATGTAATTGTAGTCATGTAGTCATATTTGGGTTTGAATCATTGCCATTTTTTTATTATAGCCATAGTTAGGACTACATGATCATAAATAAGACTACAAATAATTATGATTATAATTATGACTATAATTATGACTACACAACTAGTAGTCATGTTGAAGGACAACACCTTGTTTGACTAATTATAAAAAGTTAAAGAGATATGAACATGGTTAAAATTGTGTTGTTCCATTTGTTTGACAAGTTATGACAATATAAATCAATGGAAATGTATATTATATATTTATATTGAATTTATTATGAAAGGGTCAAACAAATGTATTTGGAATTATGTATTAGAAGTAGGGCTTGTAAATATTCAACTACATCAAACCAACATTTAATCAAATGTTCCAAACAAACTAATAGAAACAAAACATAATTAATCTTTTGAATATTACTTTATTTTTATGTACGTGTCATCAATTTTCAAAACACATACATCAAGTGTCGGTAAACCTTTATGTTTAACCTTAGTTTGTTTAAGTTTATCCTAGGTATAACAATGGTTAACTAGGTTTAACCCAAGTTTATTTATGCTTAGCTTGAGTTTAAACTAAGTTTAACTTAAATTACCATAAGTTTAAAATGGGCTTGGTTAACTTAGGTTTAACCTAATTTTAATCTTTAGGTTTAACTTAAATTTAAAGTTTAAATTTAGCATTTAGGTTTAACCTAGATTTAACTTAAATTTAACATGGTTTTAGCCTTTAAATTTGACCTAGATTTCATTTTTAAGTTTAAGCTTTAGGATTAAACTCTAGGTTTAGTTTATGTAACATGTAAGTTTAGCCAAGTTAGGTTTATTTTAAATTTAGTCTTTAAGTTTAGTTTGTATGTTTAACTTATGTTTAGCCTAGGTAAATTATAAGTTTAACCTCTATGTTTTGCTTCAATGTTTAACCTTCATATTTAATTTAGATTTAACTTTTAGTTTTAATTTAGGTTTAACTTCCAAGTTTAACCCATAGTTTTGCCATTAGGTTTCATTGTTAAGTTTAACTATTATATTTATCCATTAGGTTTAACCATTGGGTTTAATCTTTAGGTTTAGCCATGGGTTTAATTGATAGCTTTAACCACTAAGTTTAACCCTTAGGTTTAGTTGTTAGGTTTAACCATTAAAGTTAGCCATTAGGTTTAGCCATTCGATTTAGCTAATATATTTAATTGTTAGGTTTAACCCCTAAGTTCAATCATTAGGTTTAGCCATTAAGTTTAGTTACAAGGTTTAACCATTAAGTTTAGCTATTAGGTTTCACCACTAGGTTTAGCCACTAAGTTTCTCCAAAGTTTTAGTGTTAGGTTTAGGTGTTAAATTGAACCTCTAAGTTTAACCATTAAATATTTCTTAAGTTTAGGTGTTAGGTTTAACCTAAAGCGGCCTAAGTTAATTTGAGCCAAACTTGGTTAGTAGCTTACATTACTCTAGGTCAACTTAAGTTAACCTAAGATGGCTTTAATTAACTTAAGATAGATTTGATTAGTAGTGGCACATGTTAGTTAAATTAAAATATGTTGATGTTTGTACTTTTGTCACTATAAGATGTATTACAAATAAATAGTTGTGGTCTGGTGGTTAAGGATTTGAATTTTCAATTTGAAGGTGAAGGGTTCAAATCCTCCCAGTTACAACCTACAATAATACTTAGTGTTGTTAATGTGGAGTCTAACCTTAAATGAGTTTTGTTTTTATTTTAAGTAGTTGGCACTTTAAGCTAGGCACCATAAGTTAGGTTGCCTAGGCTTTTAGGTGCCCTAGTTTAAGTTGTTTAAGTTAGGTGGAATAATGCTATTTAATTAAGCCTTGATTGCCACATGGCATCACATGATTGCCAAAAATATATATTTATTAGCTTTAGGCTACCATGTGGTAGTTTGTAAATGGTCGATAATTTTTAAAATGTAGTATCCTAAGTTGCCACATGGCAATTCGTAAGTGGTAATAAATTTTTGAATGTATACTAAGCTACCACTTGACCACAATAATTTAATCAATATATTTATTATTTATGTTTTTAAAAATTTAAACTATTGGATCTATATTTCATTATTGTAGCCATTTTAATGTTTGTTAATGATAGTTACAATTGATGTCATTTATAGGATCAATGGCAAATGCAATGTGCTATTTGGGATTACATAATCATGTAGTTGTGTAGTTATGTGTAATCATTAATGACATAAATGATTGTAAATGTAGCCATTTATGCAATCATAAATCTCATATTTTTGCGTCGTAATGAGTGGTTAAAAACACCATTCAACAATAATTGAAGGTTGAAAGTAATTTTAACATTTTAGACTTTTGAGGTTAGTTTTAGTTACTTTAGTGTTAATTAATCAATATTAAAAGTTGGTCTTTATTTTTAAAATAAAAAGTAAAAAAAAATCCCTTTGAATTTTTAGGCGTAATATTCCATGACGGTGTTAATGAAAAGTCTTATCATTAAAACCACAATAAGAAACTAGAAGAAAAACACAAAAGGTAATTTTATAATAATAAGTTTTGAAATACAGTTGAATTCCATTAAAAGCCCAACATTTTAGATTTATATTATGCAACCTATAAATTCATACTACACAAGGTATATTGAAACCTTTTATAAAATTATTTATAACTCTAATAAATAAGACTTATCGACTTAGTCAAATTTTCAAATATCATGTCTAATATGTTTTCTTTTTATTTAGTTAATTTATATCCTCAAGAGTTGTAGAAGATCTTAGACAATATCAACAATGTACCTCACATATTGTTCAAGCAATAAATGATTCATAAGGCCTTTATCCAATTTAACGACTGCAACCAAAATCTAAAAACTATGAGGTGATCAACATTTGATCGTTAATAAAATTTTATTCAAATTAAAGTTTTAGTATCATGCATATTGTATCCCTTGATTGGATTTGGCAATAAGTTGTCAAATAATTAATTAAATTTTTAATTTTAACTTTGGCACTTAGTTTTTTAATTCTAAATTTTTTAGCAAATAATTGTTATAAAAATTAATAAACACATTCTTGTTATGTTTATCTTGTGTGTCTAAATTGTTTCAATCTTAAGCTCTTGACTTTAGTTTGCGGTTCAAACTCGATAGCAAGAAAAAATTGCAATTTCATAATTTTAAATTTTTTTGACACAAATAATAAACAAAAATTCAAAAGTTCAGCAAAACGGAAAATAATTTAATTTATGCCAAAACCATTCATGTACAGTAATGACATATTTTACCTCTAGCAATATCACTAGAGATCACATTAGGCATTAACAAAATAGATGGACATGACAAATAACCAAAATGTGTTTCAGCACATCATTATCAACTTAAAATTTACATTGGTTCATAAAATGTTACATGAGTAACAATTGAATTTCATGTTATTATAAAAGGGGTGGTTTTCTTGAACTTTGGTTCTTCATGACTTGGAAACATGTATTGGTTTTAAATTCAAAATATTAAGTTTGTTTCAAGTTTTAATCATCATATTATCATGAATTAGAAGAAGACTTTGCACAATAATGTATTTTTAAGGCATAAGTAGGGGTTCAACTTTGTTATTTTGAATTAATATCATAATTAGAAAAGATAAAGGCATTATAATAATGAGTGAAATAAGGCAACTGAAATGATTTTTTTTTATGAGTAGGTCCTTGACAAGACAATGTGTTTTTCAAGAAAAAAATTGAAGGATTTGTTGTTATATTTCTAATGATACAATTGTTTAAACTTAGAAAGGGTTTATTACCACATATTTTTAAAACCCTTTCGTTGAATCACATGTTGTTGATTGATGTTTAACTAACAAAGTTGATTTTTGGAGTACATGTAATTTAAATGTTTGTGATTTTTTTGAGTTAACTTTTATTAGATTTGGATAGTAAGATGAAGGGCTATCATGGGTTGGAAGGAGGAAAGGTTTGTTGTCAATTTGAAACATTAATATCACAACTCAACTTTTAAAGTCATGTCACCAATATTGACAAGGAAGTTTTTTCCTCAATATTTGACAATTTTTTATATATTGTAGTTATGTTTTCAAGTTGATTAATGTTTTAACATTTGAAATTTGGAATGATAAATAATATATTTGGATGTGACCAATTATTGCCATCTTGCCATGGTCATCTAATGAATAAAAAATATTATGAAAACTATGGTAATGATATTGATTTGAAATGCCAATGTAATAAAATTTCAAAGCATTTATAAAACATTATATAAAAAATTGATTACATACTTTAAATGTAATTTATATCAATTGTTAATTAATCTTGATTTCACTTATTATATTCTTGATGAATTTTTTAATATTATAATTTACACCTTGGTATTACATTGCATAAATTAAAGAGAAGCTATTTCATGTATAAATCAAAATCATGTAGGTGTAGCAAGGTTCCTCAATGGTAAGGTTTGAAAGTTCTTTCCAATTCACTTAGTTTCAAAACTAAGCTAACATGAACAAAGAAAAAGTAAAACACAAAAGTTGTCTTATCAAAGTAAAATGTTAATAACAAATCATGTTACCAATGTCATGTTCAATGAACATTGGAAAGTCTTCTTTCAAATGAAAAAATACTAAAGGTTGGACCTAATAAATTTTCATTTGGAAGCACCTTCAAGGCAATGAAATTTTATGGCACAAAGTATTTCAAATTTTTTAAATTCAAGCCAATATATGTGTACAAGTTTTTGTGAAATATATGTTGTGCCATGTGTGATTTCACATCTGAAAATTTGATCAAATTTTTGTCATCCTTTTAACTTGTGAGTTGCATAACTATTCTATTTTAACATCATTTGGACCTTGGGTGAATTAATTCACATTAATAATTTGGTGAAATTGTTATGATCATATTTTTAAAAAATTGGATCTTTTTAATGTTTCATGCTAATTTGTTAATCTAATAATATAATGGGGTCAATTACCAAAGGTAACTTATTTTGCACATGGGCTTTCATTATAACCTTGGATTCATTTTTCTTTTCAAAAGTGCTTGAACATTCTATGGCATCATGGGTTGCACTTTGATGACATGTTTAATGAATAAGTCATTAATTCTTTGTGAAATGAAAAAAACATTAAGAACTTTAATTTCAATGAATATAAGTTTTTTTAAAAATAATAATAAAAAATTAATTTGATTTTTTCTTTATGTTTATTATTTAGGGGATGACAAATAATCTTGCAAGGAATTATTTTGAACCTAATAGCCAAAAATGTTGAATGCAAGCTTCATGATAAGAAGGATATAATTATAAAACTTTCATTTTGTTGTTTCATTCACAAATTTACTTTCAACCTTGTCAAATAAATTTGGGATTTTTTCATTATGAAATTGTAAATGTTTTTTCATACTTCTCATTTATGGTCTTCTTTTTCTCGAACATTTGTTTTCCATTGGTTTTATGAGTTCATTTCTAGACATGTGTGAATCTCGTCAAAAGGTTTTGCAAACACTTCACATGTTGAAATTTTGATCATTGACAATTAAAATTTTAATTGAATTTTAAATATTAATGAAAATTTAAAGCTTTTGAGAAAAAAAAAACCCAGCCAATTTGTTCGTTTAAAATAACTATATTTTATGATGAATAAACTCCACAAATTAAAACCATCCATGAATAAATGTCAAATTAAACATTAGGTTAAAATCAAAGTAACATAAATAAACTTATCTTATTTTAATGAAAATTACAAGATTTCAAAACTATATTGATGACCATTAAACAAAATTCAATTGAATTCTATGTTAATGTTCATTTAATCTACTTTTCACATGTAACAAAAAATAATATTAAAGAATATATATCAATAGAAATGAAATCCAACAAATAAAAAATTAAAAAAAGAAAAAAGAATAGAAAATAAAGTTTCATATGCCTATAAAATAATTATAATAATATATTTTAAAAAAATGCATATATATATGTTGTTAATCATGTATCAATTTCACAATTCATTCTACATTCGTTACATTTTATAATGAATAAACTTCAAAGAGAAAAAAAAATAATGAAAAAAATAAAAATAAAAATAATAAACCATATTAATAATTTATAAACAAAATTCTATTCTACACATGTAATCAACAAACAATACCACATTAAAAATTTGTCAAATGAATGTCAAAAGATAAGTACTAAAAAATAATTATATTAAATCAACACTTATGCAATTATAATATGTCAATAATAATAACCAAAAAATAGTCCATTATTGTTGTCAACCTTGCACTAAGTTAAAAACCATCAAATTAAAATTTAATTAGATAATTAAATTATATATATATACAAATTTAGAATATCATTGATTACCCAAAAGAAAAAAACTTTGTGCATGTGCACTTTTCATTTTCTTTTTAATATTTTGTCCTCGTCTTCCTTCCATTTTTCCATAAAGTAACAAACTTTCATTTGTCTTTGGTGTTGGTGAGACTAATGTCTTGCTTTGTAGGAATCCATTGTCTAGGTTTGTTTAGGGTTGTAGAACAAACTACACCATTGATACTTGATACACTTGTTGTTTATGTTGTTAATCTCAACTCCAATAGTTTTAAGAATTGCAAATACATCTAAACATACAAACAAATGAAAAGATGCACAGACATAAAGTTGGTCATGAACTTTTAGCCTTTACACCACCAACAAAACTTGTTATAACTTATCTCCAAGGTATTTTCTTTGACTTAGTCAACTACTTGTTACCTTGCATTTCACATGGTTTTAGAATCCATTGTATAGGTTTTGTTCAAGATTATAAACCAAACTACTCCATTGTTAATTGTTACAATTGTTGTTTATGTCATTAATCTCAACTCAAGTAGTTTTAAGAATTACACATACATTTAGACACATAAACAAATGAAAATATGCATAGATAGAAAGTTAGTTATGAGCTTGTGACTTGTACACCACCCACATAGATTGTTAAAAATTATCTTCAAGATATTTTTTTGGACTCCATTAACTATTTGTTACTTTGCACTTCACATGGTATTCAAATCTATTGTGTAGGTTTTGTTTAGGGTTGTAGACCGAATTGCTCCATTGTTGATTGTTATATTCATTGTTTATGTTATTAGTTTCAACTCCAATAGCTTTAAGAATTGCATATACATTTAGACACATAAACAAATGAAAAGACACATCGATAAAAAGTTAGTCATGAGCTTGTGACTTGTACACCATCCACAAAAGTCCATTAGAAGTTATCTTTGAGGTATCTTTTTTGACTCAACCAACTATTTTGTTATTTCACACTTCACAAGGTTTTTGGGTGGACCCATGATGAAACATTTTTCTAATAGGAAGAAGGTTATCCGTTTGTCCACAAAGAAGGCTTAGCCAACCATGGAGCACATGGGCGATCTTCAACAGCTATTTTTTGTGGTTTGCGTTGGCAAAACTTCTATCAAGCACCCATACTAACTTGTAAGTCAATTGATTGACTGCTTACAACTTAGTTGCAATATTTTAAGTGACTTTCTTTGATTACATATGTGTGTTTGGAATGATTTAAAATTTGATTCAATGTTCATATCATGTGGCAATGTAACTTATGCCAAAGGATTATTTGACTCAATGCGTCAACATGAAACACACACTACAATGTAAATATTTCTTGAAAGTGAATTAGAGTGGACAAAAATAATAAACATCAATGCTACCATGAAGCATGTGAAAGGAAGGCAAGGCAATATTTTGATTGCTTGTATAAGGAAAGGTTGGAAGGAGTTCATGAATGAGAATAAGTTTAAGTTTGGAAATGAATTATTATTCATTTTGATTTTCACAAATTCTACTGATGTAGGAACTAGTTTATATGGGGTTATTTGCAAAAAGTTTTGTATGCTATTTCTACATGACCATTCCAGTCGTATAGTCATCCTTGTCCCATTCCAAAGACAATTTAAAAATAACTACCTCATTTTGAAGCCTAACTATTTTATAACTACTTCCTTTATAACTACCTTTTCTTATTAACTTTCATAATAACTATCTCTTACCTTTCCTAATAACTACCTCCATTTAATAACTACTTCACTCCTTTTTTTAATCCACCAACATGGATTAAAAAAAAATTAACTTGTGCCTTTTCATGTCCACGAAATGTATATTAATTAAAATTAAATTTGACATTGACATAAATATATGAAAACATAAGAAAAAATTAAAATAGTTGATCGTCACTGGTAGCATGCAACAATGTGGAGTTCAAATTTTTTTATGGCTACGTTATTTGATTTGTGTCCAAAAAAGAAAAACATGTGTGTGTACAATGCCATTTTTTCTAAACACATTCATAATGAAAACATGCACATCAACAATTCATAAGAACACACAACCATACAACTAAGTATGCAACCAACCATGTAACAACACAAAATCAAAACATAATACACATTTATGCCACAAACAATCAATATTTCAACAAAATCAAAATAATCCTTTCAAAAATAAAACCAAAATGTAACCAATAAAACTACAATAAAAAAATTTCAAAATATTATGATATGTTATATCCAAAAGTTATGACAAACAATGAAAACATGTCTTTCAAAAACTATGACAAATTAATGTCATTTATATTGAAATGATATTGTGAAATTTATTTAACCTAGTTGCATTATTGCATACAAAAACAATAGATTTTAATATTAATTCAATCTCATAGTGTGGCTTGTGCTGTTGGCCCAAGTGTTATCATGTCCTCAACTGACTTTTACTTCCAAAACTTGGTTTTTTGAAATTTATTTGAACTTTCAATGAAAACATCATTCAATATTCAAAAACTTCTACACCGCAAGTTAAAATGCCATTAAACCAAGATGATGCACCCCTCCTCTTCAAGAGCTTTCCAAAGAGACCACAAACACAATCTAAAGCATCTTGATTCGATGGATCTCATAAGTATAAACAAATCAAAACAAAACAAACTACCTTACTTCATAGATAGATATTAAACAATAATGTTAATAGGTAGGGCCCACATGTTATGACACCTTGTTTAATACAACCTTGAAAGGTGGCATGTTTTTCTTCACTAAAACACCTACTAACCATATCAAAAATATATTTTTCAACTAAACATTGTTGCAAATACAAGCCAAGTTGTAAGATTTAAACCTTCACTCTCCAAGCAATGAAAAGGTTCATGAAATATTCAACTTCTTGTTTCAATACCCAATATGATAAGTAAAAATGGACAAACTTACTAAAAATTGTTGTTATGCAACTCATCAAGTTTCAACACCTATAAACATCCCTACAAGGTTTGAATTTTGATATACACCAACAAAGTTTGCAAAGAAAGGTTGCTAATAAGATATCCATAAGATTGCAAAGAGATCTCCATGACAACATCA
>Ga0116226_10002371_pt1 | contig 16375 bp, 19 predicted proteins | sample S1TSphfallax_FD_89692 | JGI IMG/M metagenome (GOLD analysis project Ga0116226, IMG submission 89692) | Host-associated microbial communities from peat moss isolated from Minnesota, USA - S1T2_Fa - Sphagnum fallax MG | ecosystem: Host-associated > Plants > Peat moss > Unclassified | place: USA...
CGCCGAGCGAGAGGAACCGCGCGGTCACGAAGAAGGCCTCGAAGAGAGCCGCAACGACTGCCGACAGGACGCCGGTTATGACGCCGACGACCACGTCGTTCGCTCTCCACCACATCGAAGCTCCCTTCGCGTTCTGCGGTTCTGCTTCTTCTAAAGAAGGATTCCGATTCCACGTGCCCCACGCATGACGGCCCGCGAACGCACCGAGGTCGCGAGCCTCGCGGAATTCGAGCGCTGGGCGACGGGCTTCGCGGCGACCCTCGTGCCGGGCGATGTGGTCGCCCTCGAAGGCGAGCTCGGCGCCGGAAAAACGACCTTCGTCGCCGCCGTCGCCCGGGCGCTCGGGAACGCCGACGAGGTCGCGAGCCCGACGTTCGTGTTCCGGCATCGCTATGCCGGACCGACCCCGATCGAGCACCTCGACCTCTACCGGGTCGACGATCCGCGCGAGGCCCGCGAACTCGGCCTCGAGGATGCGTTTTCCGCCGACACGATCACGTTCGTCGAGTGGCCGGACCGGCTGCCGGGGCTCGTGCCGCCGCGCCATATCCGCGTCACGATCGGCGGCTCCGGCGACGGCCCCCGTACGCTCGACGTCGGGCGGAGCTAACGTGTACCGGCTCGGAATCGACGGCGCGCTCGGCGCGTTCTCGGCGGCCCTCGTGCGCGACGACGATCCGACGTTCGCGCGAACCGCCGAGGCGGCGGGGAACGACGCGCTCGAACGCGGCATCGCGATCGTCGATGAGGTGCTCGGCGACGTGCGGCTCGCGGAGCTCGCCGGTATCGCGGTCGGCGTCGGGCCGGGTTCGTTTACCGGGCTCCGCATCGCACTGAGCTATGCGAAAAGTTTCGCGTTCGCGGCGAGCCTGCCACTCGTGGGCGTCTCCTCGTACGACGCATCGACGCCCCCGGACGCGCCGAGCACGCACGCCACGTTCGTCCACGGTCGCGTGGGAATCGCGTGCGTGCGCTACCGCTCGCCCGAAACCGAGGCTATCCTCTGCGGACCCTACGACGCGCTCGCCGAGATGCTCGCATCGCACGTCACGCGTGGTAGCGAACTCACATGCTACGGCATCCCGGAGGGCGCGACTCGCGCGCTTGGCGAACGTCAAATCATCGTGCGCTCCGGTTCCGCCCCCACCCTCATCCCCGCCCTTTCGGTGGTACGCCGTGCCGTGTGGACGGAGCGAGCGGCGCAACCGCATGCGCTGCGTGCCGACTACGGCGAAGCGCATTACGCGGAACGCGACCCGGAGAAGCGTTCGGGGTGAGAGCCGAACTCGATCCGCGCGCGGCGGATCGTCCCGAGCGTATGACGATCGAGCGCATGACGAGCGCCGACATTCGCACGGTGATGCAGATCGAGGCGTTGTCGTTCACCACGTCGTGGCCGTCGAGCGCCTTCGCAAGCGAACTCAACGACAATAAGCTCGCACACTATTTCGTCGGCCGCGTGCCGAGCGGTGCGATCGTCGCTTACGGCGGCATCTGGGTGATCCTCGAGGATTCGCACGTGACGACGATCGCCGTTCATCCCGATCGGCGCGGGAAGAAATACGGCGAAGAGATGCTCGTGCATCTCTTGCACGAAGCGACCGATCGCGGCGCGTCGTGGATCACGCTCGAGGCACGCGAATCGAACGACGTCGCGCAGCGCCTCTATCGCAAATACGGCTTCACGACCGTTTCCACGCGCCGTGCGTATTACAGCGACAACGGCGAGAACGCCGTGGTCATGTGGGCCGGTAACTTGCGCGGCGATCTGTATCGCAACCGCCTCGCGACCCTCGAGCGCGAACTGCATGCGTGGATCGCACAGAGCGGAGCCCGTTGACCGGGACGCGCTTCGCGAAAATCGCGCGGGCCGTGCGGGAAGCGATCGGGCAAGATCATCGGTACGCGCACGTCGTCCGCGTCACGCGGCTCGCGGATAAACTCGCGCAGCGCCACGGCGAAGATGCGTGCGACGCACGGCTCGCCGGACTGCTGCACGACATCGCGCGTTTGTATAGCGGCGAGCGGCTCCTGGCGGAATGCGAGGCACGCGGGCTCGCGATCGACGCGTTCGAACGCCGCAATCCGATCGTGCTTCACGCGCGTCTCGGTGCCGAGATCGCGCGCGAGCGTTTCGGGATCGCCGACGAACGCGTGCTCGACGCGATGCGCCGCCACACGGTCGCCGCACCCCACATGACGCGCCTCGATGCGATCGTCTACCTCGCCGACGGCCTGGAACCGGGTCGCCAATTCCCGGAGCGCGAAGCACTCGAATCCCTCGCATTTCGCGACCTCGACGCGGCGATGCGAGCGCTCCTGGAATCCTCGCTCGCTTACCTTGCAACGCGCGGCCTCGAAGCCGCACCGCAAACGTTCGCCGCGCTGGAAAACTACCGCATGACCGAAAGGACACCGCTCTCTGCTTGACTTGATCGAACTCGTCCGAGACGCCGCGCTCGACCTCAAGGCCGAAGACGTCTCAACCTTGCCGCTCGAGGGCCGCACGATCGTGGCGGACGCTTTTATCGTCGCGACCGGCCGCTCCAAAATTCAGACACGCGCCATCGCAGACTCGATCGTGGAGAAGGCCCGCGCCGCCGGATTTCACGTGGCGCGCACCGAGGGCTACGCCGACGGTGGCTGGATTCTGATCGACCTCGGATCCGTCGTCGCCCACGTCTTCACGCCGGATCAGCGCACGTTTTACAACCTCGAACGCCTCTGGGGCGTGGCGGAAGCGCAACAGGCCCGCACGTCGTGAGGCTGCAGACCCGGCGCGAGCGACGCGTCAAGGACATCCTCAAACGCGCGGCGATCGGCGTCTTTCTCTTGATTTTCCTCGCGAGCATCGTCGGCGTCGCGGTCGTCTCGGTCGCGCGGTAATTCTCAGCCGCGCCGCGCACGCGGAAACAAAACGCGTGCCGCAGGGTATTAGCTGACGTGACCCGACTGAGGAGTTCCATGAAATTCTTGAGTGGCATCGCGGCGATCGCGATCGCAGCATCTCTCGGCGCGCCGGCGCTCGCACGCGACACGTTCGTCCAGGACGGCGCGTCGATGTTCGGTGCGTCGACCGTCACGAACCTCAATCAGACGATCGGCGATTTCAACCGCACGACGGGCAAAGAGGTCGTCGTCGTCACGGTCCCGTCGCTCGACGGCGCAACGGTTGCCGATGCGGCCGAAAAAGCGTTCGCAACGCAGCAAGTCAACGGCGTCCTGATCTTCCTCGCCAAGACGGAGCGCAAGGACCTGGTGGTGCCCGACCGGGCCGCCGCCTCGTTCTTCCCGCACGGCACCACGTCGAGCATCTCGGCGGCGATGCGCGGGTACTTCCGCAGCGGCGATTACGACGAGGGGATCACGACGGGTGTCAACCTCGTGATCGACCAGTATCGTAGTCACGAGCGCGTGATGCCCGGGGCGCAACTTCAGCGGACATCCTACACGCCGAGCACATCATCTTTTGGAGGCGGCATGTCGCTCTTCTGGATCATCCTTATCCTCATCGCGGGCTTCCTGATCATCCGCGCGATCTTCCGCGCGATGGCCGGGCCGCGTATGATGCCGCCGGGTTACGGCGGCCCGGGTGGCCCCGGTTACGGCGGACCGGGATACGGCGGCCCCGGGTACGGTGGCGGCTATGGCGGCGGAGGCGGCGGAAGCTTCTTCAGCGGCCTCCTCGGCGGCCTCGGCGGAGCCTTCATCGGCAACGAACCCTTCAACCGCGGAGGCGGCGGAGGCGAGTATATGGGCGGCGGCATGATGGGCGGCGATACGAGCGGCTCACAGCAGCCGGATTCGACCGGCTGGCAGTCAGATGCGGGCCAGGCGGATATGGGCAACGCCGGCGGCGGCGACTGGGGTTCCTCGGGAGGCGGCTTCGGCGGTGACTCCGGCGGCGGCTTCGGTGGCGACGGCGGCGGCGGCGGAGATGGCGGCGGCTGGTAGCCCGCGCGCGTAACGTGAGAACGGCGCCCGAAGCGATTCGGGCGCCGTTCTATTTGATGGCCACGTAGGGCGAGATCGCATCGAGGCGACCCTGCGTCATCCCGTTGACGTCGAGCAGATCGTCGGCCGAGGAGAATGGGCCGTTGATTTCGCGAAACGTGACGATCCGCGACGCGAGGGACGGGCCGATGCCGGGGAGCGCCTCGAGCTCGTTTTCATCGGCGGCATTGATATCGACGATCTGTGTCGGCGCATCGCTCGCCGCCGCTCGGTCCGCAGGCGCGGCCGCAACGTCGGAGCCCTCGGAGTTGGCGCTCACCTCGGAGGACCGACGCTTGTGGTGCTTCCTGCGCTTCCGATGACTCGCGCGATGGACGCGGCCGCCGGTGCGGGCCCCATCCGTGGACCGCTGCGCGTCCGCGGAATCCGAAGCACCCTTGACCGGTACGACGACCTCTTCGCCATCGGAGAGTGGCTCGGCCAGATTCACCGCCACGAGATCCGCATCGCCCGCCGCACCGCCGGCCGCGCGCAACGCATCGTTCGCGCGGCCCGTCGCGGGCAGCACGTAGACGCCCGCGCGCGTGACGGCTCCGGCGACGTATACGGTCACGGTCCGTGGGCCACGACGTTCCGAAGGCGCGTCATGCGCGGGAGCCGACGTCGCGAACGCGAGGTCGCCCGCCGGTGAGGCCGATGGCGACGCGTCCGGCGGATGCACGAAGCTACGATATGCGGCAGCCGCGGCAGCGACCGTAACGACGGCGACGATAGCGGGAAAGCGGAGATTCATGGCCGTCTATCGCGACGACGGGCGTCTCCGGCAAGGCTGCGGAACAGAACGGCATGCCCGAACAACCCGGCTCGGCCGTCGCGACGGCCGGCGACGCGAAGTCGTACGACTTCCGCACGATCGAAAAACATTGGCAAGACGAGTGGGAGCGTAGCGGCGTGTACGTCGCGCGCGACGACGATCCGCGCGAGAAGCGCTACGTGCTCGAAATGCTCCCGTACCCGTCGGGCGATCTGCACGTCGGGCACGCGAAGAATTACACGCTCGGCGATGCGATCGCGCGCATGAGTCGCATGCGCGGCTACAACGTCGTCCATCCGATGGGCTTCGATGCGTTCGGCCTTCCGGCGGAGAACGCCGCGATCGAGCGCGGCATCGATCCGAACCTCTGGACGCGCAGCAACATCGCGAACATGGAACGCCAGATTCGCTTGATGGGCACGGGCTACGACTGGTCTCGCGAGCTCGCGACCTGCGATCCGTCGTACTATCGCTGGAATCAGTGGCTCTTCTTACGTCTCTACGAAGACGGCCTCGCGTACAAACGTGAAGCGCCCGTCAACTGGTGCCCGAAAGACCAGACCGTTCTCGCGAACGAGCAAGTCGAAGACGGGCGTTGCTGGCGCTGCGGATCGCTCGTGGAGCGCCGCAATCTCTCGCAGTGGTTCCTGAAGATCACGGCGTATGCCGACCGGCTTCTCGCCGGCATCGATACGCTCGAGGGCTGGCCCGAGAAAATTCGCACGATGCAGCGCAACTGGATCGGGCGTAGCGAGGGCGTGACGTTCTCGTTCGATATCGAGGGTATCGACGACCGCATCTCCGTGTACACCACGCGCGTCGATACGCTCTTCGGCGTGACGTATCTCGCGCTCGCCGCGGAGCATCCGCTCGTGGCGAAGATCGTCGAGCGGCACCCGCGCCACGCGGACGAGATCGCCGCGTTCGCGGCGTCGCTCAAGAACAAGTCGGAACTCGAGCGCACGAGCCTGATGGAAAAGACCGGCGTTTTCACCGGCGCCTACGCACGCAATCCGATCTCGAACGATCTCGTTCCGATTTGGGTCACGAACTACGTGCTCGCCGAATATGGCACGGGCGCGGTGATGGGCGTGCCCGCGCACGACGAACGCGATTTCGATTTCGCACACAAGATGGGCTTGCCGATCGCGCGCGTGATCGAGGACCCCGCGGGCGGCAACGACGTGCCGCCGAGCGCCGCGTACGTCGACGATGGGCGCTTGATGGCGAGCGGAGATTTCTCCGAGATGCCATCCGATCTCGCGCGCAAAGCCATCGGAGAACGGCTCGAGGAACTCGGCCGTGGCGAGCGTACCGTGAACTATCGCATTCGCGATTGGTTGATCTCGCGCCAGCGCTACTGGGGCACGCCGATCCCGATCGTCTACTGTTCCGAACACGGAGAAGTGGCGGTTCCCGACGACCAACTTCCGGTCGTGCTGCCCGCGGACGTTCCGATCACGGGCGAAGGTTCGCCGCTCGCGCGCGATCCGCGGTTCGTCGAGACCACGTGCCCGACGTGCGGAAAGCCCGCGCGACGTGAGAGCGACACGATGGATACGTTCTTCGAATCCTCGTGGTACTACGTCCGGTATCTCGACGTGCGGAACGCGACCGCACCGTTCGATCCGAAACGTGTCGACCCGTGGTTGAACGTCGATCAGTACATCGGCGGTGCCGAGCACGCCGTGTTGCATCTCTTGTACGCGCGATTTTTCTATCGCTACTTTCACGATAAGGGGTGGGTGCACGGGCCGGACGAACCGTTCGCTCGACTCTTCAATCAGGGCATGGTCTTGCGCGACGGCGAGAAAATGTCGAAGAGCCGCGGGAACGTGGTCGGCATCGACGAGACGGCCGAACGCACGGGTGTCGATGCGATGCGCCTGTTTTTGCTCAAAGCGACGCCGCCCGAAGACACGATGGAGTGGACGGACGAAGGCATCGCGGGCCGCGTACGCTTCCTCGACCGCGTGTGGCGCGCGGCGGAACCACTCCAAGAGAGCGCGCGCGGCGTCTCGCTCGAAACGCTTCCGGAGATTCGCGGCGACGCGCAACGTGGGATCGTCCGCGCCGTTCACGCCGCACTCAAATCCGGAATGGAAGAGACGGAATCGCGACGGTTCCACTACAACACCACGCTCGCACGACTCGACGAACTCGTGAACGCGATGACGAAGTTCGCGCAAACCGACGGAGCTGCGAGCGATCCCGCGCTCCTTTACGCGGCGCACGTGCTGCCGCTCCTGCTCGCACCCTTCGCACCGCATATCGCCGAAGAGCTCTGGCATCGCTACGGGTACGCGACCTCGGTGCACCTCGCCGCGTGGATTCCCATCGACACTTCCGCACTCGCTCTCGAAACGATCGAGCTCGTCGTGCAAGTCAACGGAAAAATTCGCGGGCGCCTCGCGGTCGCGCCCGACATCGCGGAAAACGACGCACTCGCGCTCGCGAAAGCCGATCCGAACGTCGCGTCCTATCTCGAAGGCAAGAGCATTCGCAAAGCGATCTTCGTGCCGGGCAAGTTGATCAGCTTCGTCGCAAACTGATCGAGACGATCAGACGGTCGTCGTCTCGTAGGTCAGCACGGTGACGCCGGCCATACCGAAATTGACGACGTCGGCAGATGCCGCTTGGCCTTCGGGCGATGAGGCTGCCGCGCCGAGCGCTGCGATCGAATCGAACTCGAGAATCGCGATGAGATAGTACGGGGACGCCGCGGCGCCGCCGGAGACCGGCCCCTTGTTGATCGTGTACGAACGCAGGCCCGGCATACGTTTTGCGATCGGCACGTGCGTTCCGAGATAGTACGCATCGAACGCCGCCGGATCGGCGGGCGGTGCGTACAGCACCAAGAGTTGAGCTCCCACGATCTTCTCCTTATCGCTAGTGCGCGGACCAACCGCCATCGATCGAGATCGGCGCCCCGTTGATCGAACGCGCCGCATCCGAACAGAGAAACGCGCAGAGTTGACCGACTTCCTGCGGATCGATGAATGCGTTACTCGGCATCGCCTCGAGGAACGCGCGAGCGAGCGCTTCGTCCTCGCTGATGCCGCCACCGTACGACTGCACGAGTTGCGGCGCTTGATTGCGGATGAGGTCCGTGAGAACGGCACCCGGGCAGACGGCGTTTACCGTGATGCCGAGCGGCGCCCCTTCGAGCGCGGACGCGCGCGTCAGACCGATCACGCCGTGCTTCGCGGCAACGTATGCCGGCTTATACGGCGAGGCAACCAAACCGTGCACGCTCGCGACGTTCACGATGCGCCCGCGCTTTCGCGCGGCCATGTGCGGCCACACGGCCTTCGTCGCGAAGAACACGCCGTCGAGATTGATGGACGTGACGAATTCCCATTTGTCGTCGGGAAACTCCGCGACGGGCGCGACGAACTGCACGCCGGCGTTGTTCACGAGATGATCGATGCCACCGAAATCCTCGGCGACCGCATCGCACATCTGCTTGAGCACTTCGGACTTGCGGACGTCGACCGCGTAGCCGCGCGCCTTGCGACCCGTTTCGCGAGCGATCGCACCCGCCGTGTGCCCCGCCTCGTCGCCATCGAGATCGAAGATCGCGACGTCAGAACCGGCGCGCGCGAGTTCGAGCGCCGCCGCCGCTCCGATACCACGGCTTCCGCCGGTCACGACGCTCACACGCTCGGTTAGATCGATAAAAGAAGCGGCCATCGCGCCTTCCCATTGGGTTCCGTCATTCGGTCTCCTCCCGCCGGATTCGCGCGCACTCGGTGCGAACGACGAGGACATCGAATCGGGAGGCCCTACAGATGCGAATCTTTCGCTGCGTCCTCGCGCTGCTCGTCCTCGGCGCGATCGCCGTGCAACTGCATCGGAAGCTCGGAATCGCGGGCTTCGATCCCGTCAATTTCTTCAGCTTCTTTACGATCGTTTCGAACATTTTCGGTGCGGCCGTGCTGCTCGCCGCGGCGTTCGAAGTACCGGAGGATCGACATCTTCGCGACGTGTTGCGCGGCGTCGCGACGCTCTCGCTCGTCATCGTCGGCGTGGTATTTTCGGTCTTGCTCGCGAGCGGGGATTCCGGACTCATGCCCTGGGTGAACGCGATCGTTCACTACGCGATGCCGATCCTCATCGCGCTCGACTGGTGTCTCGATCCGCCGCAGACGCCGGTGTCGCGCCGCGACGCCACGACGTGGCTCGTCTTGCCGGCGGCGTATCTCGTCTACGCGCTCGTGCGCGGCGCGTTCGTGCACTGGTATCCGTATCCGTTCTTAAACGTGGATACGATCGGCTACGCCGGCGTCGCGGCGTATTCGGCGGGCATCCTCGTGTTCTCGTTGCTCGCCGCGTACGCGTTGATGACGCTGGGAAACACGCTTCGCGCGCGAGCCGGTCGAACGAACGCGCGCGAGCCCGCTTAAGCTTTCTGCGTCGCCTTACGCGAACGCGACGGCACGTGCTCGGCGACGGCGGGCGTCGAGCGCTCGCGAAAATACGCGACCGTCTCGCGCATGCCCTCGAGGATCGACGTGGTCGCTTCCCAACCGAGTTCTGCCTTCGCGAGTGACGAGTCGAACTGCGCGTCGCGCACGTCACCCGGACGGCGCTCGTTCCATTCGATCGGGGCTTCGAAGCCCGTCACGTCCGCGAGCGCACGGTAGATCTCGTTGACGCTCGTCTTCTTTCCGGTGCCGATCGCATAACACGATCCGCTGCCCTTCGTGAGCGCATCGACGTTCAGGCGTGCGATATCGCCGACGTAGACGTAATCGCGCGTCTGCTCGCCATCCCAGAAAATTTTGATGCCCTGGTGCGCGAGAAACTTCCCGATGAAGATCGAGATGACGCCCGCTTCACCGTTGGGATCCTGACGCGGACCGTAGACGTTGCCGTAGCGAAGCGCCGTGAAGTCGAGTCCGTGTTGCGCTTTGTAGAAGCGCAGATAGTGTTCGGCCACCATCTTCGTAATCGCGTACGGCGATTCGGGACGCTGAGGCGTCGCTTCGTTCGCGGGCAGCTTGTCGGGCTCGCCGAACGTCGCGCCGCTCGAGGCGAAGAGTACCTTTTTAACCTTCGCCTTCACGCAATTGTCGAGGACGTTGATGAGGCCGAGCACGTTGATCTGGGCGTCGAGTTGCGGATCGCGGGAACTGATCGCGACGCTATGCTGCGCCGCGTGATGGCTCACGACGTCGGGCGCGAATTCACGGAACACGCGCTCGATGCCCGGGTCGCGGATATCGAGGTGCACGAACGACGCCTTCTCGGGAAGATTGTCGCGGCGGCCGCCTCCATGTGCCCAAAGGCTATCGACCACGACCACCTCGTGTCCGGCAGCGAGGTAGGCGTCGGCGATGTGCGACCCGATGAAGCCGGCCCCGCCGGTGATGATGATCCGCATGAAACTCCTTGACGATACGAAGACCTCGCGTGCTCAAAGCCCACGAACCGTAGAGCGTCCGTACCCGACCCCGTTCGTCCGGGCGTCGAGGGTGCCCTCGCGTCCGGTCGCACACCTCAGAGACCGCTAGACGGCGTCCCGATTCGTCGCGATGGAGGGACGTGGGGCGCCTGCCGATCGTCGTTCTCGCCGTCGCCTTCCTCGCGGGTGTGGCCGCCGAGCTGTACGAGTTCGCGGTGTTCGCCGTCGCCGTCGCGCTCGCGCTGACGATCGCGCTGCGCTTTCCGTCGGTGGCCCGGAGAGTCGCGCTCTTCTGCGTGCTCGTGCTCGGAATCGTCGATGCGCACGCACTCGGACATCCGGCCTTCCCGCGGGGCGATGGCCACATCCGGCGCGAGTCGGCACTCGTCGTCGACGAGCGACCGGCAAGTGACGGCCTCGTGAACACGACGGTGCGCTTTGGGGACGGAACGCAAGGGAGCGCCACACTTCCCGCGCCGGCCGAGCAAATCGGCGCGCGCATCGTTCTGCGTGGAAAGCGCGTGCCGTTCGACGAGCCCCGGAATCCGGGAGAACCCTCGGCGCGCGAGATCGCACGCGAACGCGGACTTTCGTGGCGTATCGCGCGCGCGCGTGTGATGTCGCGCGAGCCCCCCGATCTTCGCGACATCGGCCTGTACTGCGCGCGTTTGCGCGCGTGGGCGTCGGCGCGCGTTCACGAGCGATTTCCAGAACCCGAAGCGACGATTCTCGCCGGTGCGATGTGGGGCGAACGTGGCGCCCTCGCTCCGGACCTTCGCGAGGAATTCCAAGAGACGGGCACGGTGCACGTGCTCGTGACGGCGGGGCTGCATCTCGGCGTCGTCGCGGCGCTCGCGATCGTGCTGCTGCAATTTCTCGGGTGCGGCCGCATCGCCGCGTCGCTCGGTGCCATCGCGATCGTTTGGCTGTATGCGGCGATCAGCGGCGATCATCTCCCGTCGGTGCGCGCCGCGACGATGTTGTCGTTCGCGCTCCTCGCGCGCGCGGCCGGGCGCGAGGCGACATCGTGGAACGCGCTCGCGGCTGCCGCGATCGTCGTGACGGCGATCGGCCCCACGTCGCTAACCAGCGTATCGTTCGCGCTCTCGTTCTCGTGCGTCGCGGCGATCTTCGCGTTCGCCAAGCCGATCGCCGAAGCGCTCGAGGCGATCGGCGCACCGCATCTCGTCCGCGAGGCGCTCGCGGTCGCCTTCGCAACGCAACTCGGCACGTGGCCGCTAACCGCATCGGCATTTCTCGTCATCGCACCGTACGCACCGTTCGCGAACGCACTCGTCGTGCCGATCGTCGGCGTCGCGATGATCGGCGGCTTCGTCACGCTCGCCCTCGCGCCGATTCCACCGCTCGCCACCATCGCGGCGACCGTCGAGACGTCGTTCGTCGATTGGATCGTCGCGGTCGTACGTTTCGTCGCATCGTTCCCCTTCGCGCACGTCGTCGCGACGCCGCCGCCGCCGTGGACGATCGCGATCTACGACGGTGCACTCGTCCTCGCCGCGATCGCGCTCCATCACGGTCGCCCGTTGCGGTCGATTGCGATCGTCGCGTGCGGCTCGGCGCTCTGCCTTTGGCCACCACGCATACCGAATCACGACCTACGGATCGTCGCGATCGATGTCGGACAAGCCGACGCACTGCTGATCCGCACGCCGGCGGGGCACGCCTATCTCGTCGATGCGGGCGGGCGACTCGAACGCGGACCACAACTCGCGGGCGCATCGAGTTCCGAGGAGATCGGCGAACGAATCGTCGTTCCGTTTCTGATTCGCAGCGGCATCCATCATCTCGACGCGGTGATTCTGTCGCATCCACATGGCGACCACGTCGGCGGATTGGCACCGGTGTTGCGCGCGCTCGGCGCAAACGGATTTGCCGACAGCGGACAGTCATACCCGGGCCACGCGTATCACGACGCGCTCGACGTCGCGCGCGAACGACGCATCCCACTTTGGGAGCCGCGCGGCGGCGATGCCTGGAAAACCGACGACGGCGTGACGTTCCGCTTCTACGGCCCAACGTTGCCGTACGTCACGGGATCGCGCAGCGACATCAACAGCAATTCGCTCGTGTTTCGCTTAGAGTACGGTCGATTTCGGATGCTCTTTACGGGCGACGCCGGCGCGGAGACGGAGCAACGACTACTCGCTCGGCACGACGACCTCCGAGCGGACGTCCTCAAAGTCGGCCATCACGGATCGGCATACGGAACGACGCAAGCATTCCTCGCCGCGGTCGCGCCGAGCGTTGCGATCATCTCCGTCGGCCGCGACAATCTTTTCGGTCATCCAGCGCCATCCACGATCGACGCGTTGCGGACGCACGGCATCACGATCTATCGCACCGATCGAGACGGCGCCGTGACGGTCACGACGGATGGCACCGAGTACCGAACGTTTTCACTACTTGGCGATCGGACCGAGAGAGGGAACGAGTGACGGAGTTGGCCGCACTATACTTGACGTACTACGTTTAGCGTAGTATGCTTTACGTATGATTCGGACCTTCGGCTCGAGGGCTACCGAACGACTCTTCCAGCGACAGCGCGTCGCTCGCTTTCATGCGTTCGAGCGATCGGCGCAGCGTCGGCTCGCATTTCTCAACCAAATACGTTCGCTCGATGATCTAAAGTCGCCGGGCTTTCGGCTTGAGGCGTTGCAAGGAGATCGAGCCGGCCAGTACTCGATCCGCATCAACGATCGGTGGCGCGTTTGTTTTCGCTGGGCCCATGGCGAGGCGAACGACGTGGAAATCGTCGATTATCACTAGGAGCATTCACCGTGGCAAAAACCTTGGCACCCATTCACCCAGGTGAGATTCTCGCAGAAGATTTCATGGCGCCGGTCGGCCTCAGTGCAAATCAGCTTGCGCTGAGCCTGCGTATTCCCGCGAATCGCATTACCGCGATCGTTGCCGGTAAGCGCGGAATCACCGCCGATACGGCCCTCCGCCTCGCTCGCTATTTTGGGACGAGCGCTGAAGTTTGGATGGGTCTACAGGCGGACTACGATCTCCAGATGGAACGCGACAAACATGGTGAAGAAATCGAGCGCGCGGTGCTCGTTCCGGCCTAAACGCGATGAACTCGCGGCGCTCGCGCTGCGCACGGCCGTGAGAGATGCCCCGGTGCGGGGTGTCGATTCCTCAAGGGAAGGGTAAAGGCCCGACAAACCCTCTCCTGGAGTAGCTTCATGATCAAAGCAATCGCGCTTATCGCATTCACCGTATCTCTCGGTGGCGTCGCATCGGCGCAAATCGCGCCGCCGCCCGGATCCGTCATGCATCAGGGAACCAAGCCCGTGCCGACGGGTCACGCGATGACGAGTAAGAAGACGCACCCATCCAAGACGATGTCCAAAACGAAAGCCACGCCCAAGCCGAAGTCGTAGGAACGGGCGAAAACGCGTCCGCCGTCACATTATCGAACCGGTAGAAGCAAATTTGTCGCATCGCGACGGAAGATAACGGTCCCCAACTCGGACACCGGCGAGAGGTGCTCATGCCTCGTTTTTCTCGAGCGTATTTTGCGACCGTCGTCGCTACGGCGTTGCTTTGCGCGTGTAGCGGTCACGGAAGCACTCCGCCCGTAACGAGTCCGAGTTCGCCATCACCGTCGCCGACCGCGACATCGTCCGCTTCCGCCACACCGACGTCACGCGCGTCCGGTAGTCCGTCGCCATCGGCATCGGCATCGGCATCGGCGAAACCGACCGCATCTGCGACGCCGACGGCAATCGCTTCGCCTTCACCGAGCCCGACATCGACATCTACGGCTCCGGTGAGCTTCGACGATTGGCCGATCGCCGAACACGACGCGGCGCGCAGCGGCGTTAGCAACGAAGTGGCCGGAACGCCCGGCCCGCTTACGTTGAACAAGCTCTGGCAGACGAGCATCGGCGATATCGCCGATACCTCGCCGGTCGAGTGGAACGGGATGATTTTCCTAACGACGCATGGCGGCACGACGTATGGCATCTCCGCAGCGTCGGGTCAGAAAGTATGGACCTTCACGACGTCGGGCTCCGGTGGAATCACGACGTCGGAGCCCGCATACGATACGAGCGCGAACGAACTCTACGCGGGCGGCATCGACGGCAAGATCCATCGCTTGAATCCAATGACGGGCGTCGAGGATACGTCGCACGGCTTCCCCGTCACCATTATCCTCGCAACGCACACGGAAAAAGACGCGTCGCCCCTCAACGTTGCAAACGGCTACGTTTACGCGCAGACGTCGGGCTACAACGGTGACGGACAACCGTACGTCGGACACGTCGTCGCGATCAATACCACGACCGGAGCGTTGCACGTGTTTAACTCGCTGTGCGCTTCACAAACGACGGTGATCGACCCAGCCACGTGCAATCAAAGCGATTCCGGGTTGTGGTCCCGCGCAGGTCCGGCAGTCGATCCGGATTCGCAGATGGGCGGCGCCGTTTTCTCGGCGACCGGTAACGGCTACTACGATCCGGCGAGCGGCGACTACGGCGATTCGATCCTCGAGTTGAAGCCGGACATGTCGTCGCTGATCGGATACTACGCGCCGAGCGACGCGCTGCAGTTGCAACAGGGCGATGAAGATCTCGGCAGCACGTCGCCGGCGCTCATCCCGCGTCAAACGACGAGCAACACGCCACTCATGGCCGTGCAGGGCGGAAAAGACCGCATACTGCGACTCGTCAACCGCGCGAGTTTGACCGGATCGAGTCCGCTGCAAACGATCCAACTCAATTATCTGGTGTATAGCGCCCCGGCCGTCTATCAGACCTCGAGCGGCGCGATCTACGTCTACGTCGGACTTCCCGACGGAATGTATGCGTATACGTTGACCACGATCGGCGGCACGAGCCAACTCACGCAGGTTTGGAAGACGACGCTCTCGCTGAACCAGGGAACGTCCGCGGCCGTTCGCGCCGGCGTGGTCTACGTCGCGGCGAACAACGAACTCGTCGCACTGAACGCGACGACGGGTGCGACGCTCGGTAGCGCGACGATCGGCGGCATCCATTGGGAGAGCCCGATGATCGCCCGCGGCGTCGCCTACGTCACCGACGAGAGCCGCAACCTCACGGCATTCCAAATCGTGCCGGCGATGAACGGGCAGTCGCGCGTGCGCGCCCTGCCCACCACCCACCGTTAGGTCCGACCGGCAGCCGCGCGATGATCGAGCGTAGGGTGGCATCAGTTTTGCGCGCGCTACTTCCGCTTGCCCGACGGCACGATAGTCGGTATCGACCGGAGCGAGTTCGACCGCGCGTACGAACGGCTGGAGCTTGGATCGGCGACCGTTCGTTTCTCGCGCACCGATTGCGCTAGAGATCTCCCTCCGTAAGCGCTTGACCGGACGCTCCCGCGTTTCTGAGTGCGGCGAGCCGCGCGTCGATCCGCGCTTCGTCGATACCGACACCACCATCGGTCGTCGCACGCGCGTCCGAAAGCTGCATGAGCGCCGCCGCACGGGCCTGCGCATCGCGTGCCTTCTCTTGAGCACGTTCGACCATCGCGGCGACGTCCTCCATTCCGCTCGAAAGTCCGGTCACGTTCTCTCCCGCCTGCGTCGCCGCTCTCGCGGCGGTGTAGCGGGCGCCGAGCGCGAGCTTTTCGGTGCGGAACATCTCGGCTCGTTCCTGCATGCGCTCCGCGAGCGACTCGAGCATCTTGCGCTGAGCGCGTATCTGCGCGACCTCACCGACGAGCCGCTCGCTCTGCACGGTGAGGAACGCTTCGCGCTCGAGCGCGCGACGCGCGGCCGCCTCGTCGCCGTCGGATAGCGCGCGCTTCGCGGCGATCGTATGACGTTCGCTCGTGACGCGAAGAGACTCCGCTTCCATCTCGAGCCGCTTCTCGCTCGTAAGAACGTCCGCGACGCCGCGACGCGCGTCCTGAACCGCAGCGAGTTGTTTGCGATAGGCGACCTCGAGGGTCTCGCGGGGATCCTCGAGGCGGTCCATCGCGGCGTTCGCCTTCACGCCGAAGAACGAGATGAATCGACGCCACAGACTCATTTGAGTTCTTTCGCGGAAGCTTTCGCAAGCAGCGTCCGCGCGATGCCGAGACCGGTCGCGCCCTGCGCCATCACTTTTGCGATGATGTCGTTCACCCCGTCGGCCCCATTGAGGACGACCATCTGATCGACGTGGTCGAACGCTTTCGCGGCGGCCTCGACGATCTGCGGCCACTTC
>Ga0116226_10002372_pt1 | contig 16373 bp, 18 predicted proteins | sample S1TSphfallax_FD_89692 | JGI IMG/M metagenome (GOLD analysis project Ga0116226, IMG submission 89692) | Host-associated microbial communities from peat moss isolated from Minnesota, USA - S1T2_Fa - Sphagnum fallax MG | ecosystem: Host-associated > Plants > Peat moss > Unclassified | place: USA...
GCAGTTGCATCCCAGTTACAAAGGGTGTGGTTGCACATGACAAAATTTCTAGTAGTGAATGGTCCAATGGCATTACTTGAATTTTGCAACTTGCACCTTTTGTAAAATGCCAAGTGTTCAGAAAATTGTGGGATTGAACTAGAATAATAACTAGCTTTAGACATATGAACTGGCATATGTGAGTCTACAACTTGAAATAATCCTAGATGAATTATGTGAATCAAAGCTAGGGGAAAATCAAATTTACCTCAACACAACAAGCGATACCCATATGGGAAATAGTTTCAATGGAAGTATGTTGCTTTCATAGGCTTTTCCCAAGTCAAAATGACGCATTCCCAAGCTCCTTGATAGATTCAAATGTGAGTTTGAAGTGAAAACAACATAAAAGTAAGGAGTTGGGGCACACTCTTTGGCTCACAACACTTTGGGGGTACATGGGCATGTTGGAGCTCTAGGATGGGACTAGGAGGAATGACAAGCAATCATTCACTCACATGAACCTACACAAAACTAAATAACAAGTTGGTTCGTGCATAGCTAAAACATTTTTGGTGCGAAGACGAGCCACAAGCAAACTTGAACTCACAAGATTCACTACAGCCCAGACTTGGGGGAAACCACCACCTTCCCCCTTATAATATACTTTGTGCCTGGCCACGGGACTAACACCCAAATGTCATTTTGTCTCAAGACTCCCAAGCGGGAGTCCCAAAATTCTCACAATTGAAACTTTTACAACTTTGGGGGCCCATATCATTGCGTGCAAACCTTCAATTGAGATGAGGTCTAAAGCAAAGTTGTAGCTCTCATCAAGAGTTTTCCAACAAAGTGTCACAATCTACCTACACGTAGGTAAATCGGGGTGATTCCCGATTTTTAGTGGTCGGGAGTCAAATTGCCAATTTGACTCCCAACCCCTCTTTTCACTATAACTTGTGTGTTAAATGTCCAAATGGGTCATGCGAGCACATTTTAGACATATACCTTCCAAGAACTTTTCAATGATATAAGGAACTTTTGAATCCAATGGGGGTTTTAACCCCTGAAATTGCTTTATGAAAATTTGGAAGTCCAATGGGACTCCAACTCCCAAAGTGGGAGTTCACTTGGGACTGTGAGGGTTCATTCCCTCACATTCTCTTGCATTCCCAAGAACATGAAATGTGACTCCCGGGCTCCCCTCTTGGCTCGCACCTTCGCAAACCCTTGCTTTGGTCACGAGCCCAAAGCTAGGGTTGTGACACAAAAAATATTTTCATTGGAAGTGTTATACAATTTGGAGCCTCCTTTTCATCTCCTACTTCCTCTACCAACTTAGGGATCATATTTTTAATATAGTAGTAACAACCTACACCATCATCTTTTCTAAAACACTAAGCCTATTCATCCAACCACTTGCATCACTTCTAGTTGGTGTGTTACATTGAGTAATTCCCTAGTTCTTATTAGTTAAACCTATTTGCACATACTTAAGCAATTCATGCCATGTTAGGACAAATGTTGTAGACCATCTACATGCATAGGATTAGAAAAGGTAGATGTTGAGTAGCAATCTAAGGTTTAAACTACAAAACTAACACTCTAAAAAAATGTTTTTAAAGAGTTTATTGGGAGCTTAAGGCTTGGATGTGTTCTTACCATCACTGGTACATAATGAGTCAAAATCCACTAATTAATTCACTAAGTTTTGTACTAAATGAGGTGAATATTGGTGCTAATGAATTCTTAGCGAATTTGTCAATTGCTTTGTGATTACCAATGAGTTGATATGGACAAGTAAATTCACTAACATATGAACAATTAAAAAAGTTTGAACATTTTGATTATTTATTCTAGATTATGTAATATTAATGATTTAATATAGATGATCTAACAGTAGTTATTTAATCCAGATTAACTAATATTAATTATTTAATAAAAAAAATAATATTACTTACTTAATCCAAATTATTTATTACTTATTACTTAATCTAGATTATAATAAATCAATTATTTAATTCGAATTATTGTATACTAATAATTTGATTCGAATTATTCTATTCTTTTTTTCTTTTGAAAATTGAAAGTTTTAAAAAGCTTCAAACCTATCTACCTAGATAGGTAGTAAACTAGCACCTACTTACTTGTGTAAGTAGGCAAATAGATAGGAAAGGGAAAATGTAGATGGGATGAATAGCCAAAAAATATTTCATTTATTTTGCAATTTCCATTTAAGGTCAAGCATTTCTTCATTCATCCCAAATTGGCATATGCATTTTTATGTGATAAATAAAGGGAAGACATGTTCTTTATATAGCTTGTGAGATTAGATTAAAAAACAACATATTAAACATTTACTTACACCTTAATTTAAATTGAGATGCAATTAAACCTTTTCCAAAACTCAACTTTAATTAATAATATCTTTATCATATTATTTCCCAATGAAATGATTTAAACTTCATTCTAGAAGGTTTTCAAAATTTATACCAAACAATTATACAAATTATTTTAAAAGTTACTTGAATTGAAAAACATTACATATAAATTTTGCATTCCAATACATTTCAACAACAATGTTTTTATGACATTTTCTCTTTTTAACTATCTTTTTTTTTTCATATTTTGTCCCAATGAAAGAAAATTGAAAATATGAATTTGTTTTGTATTACATATAACATTTTTAAGTATGAAATTTAACACAAATACTTCATAAAATATGATGTATCAACATATAATAAAATTATTCTCAAAACCCATTCAATGTTGTCTTGGGCCAAAAAAGTTCATGTCGCAAGCCTACCCAAATAAATCAAAAAAATAGTTAACAAAGTGAGTGTATTTTATAGTACAATACATTTAAATATCATATATTAAATACATAAATGTCAATTTTCATATCATAATATGACTTTGATTATATAATTACAAAATAAATTTTAATTTGAAAATAAATAATATAAGTTATAAATAATTTTGGTATTATATTTATTTTATTCACAAATATGTTTATAACTATAGTATAAGAAATAGATATTATCATATATTTATATAAATGATTTTATATGATAAAAATATTGGATAAAAAAATATTTTCATGGATGAATATTATGTTTTACATTTTTATCAAATGAAATCCACATTAAAATGTTATTTAGTTAAAACCTTTATATATATGATGTATCATAGTTTTTTTTTTTTCAAATTCCTCAAGTAATCTTCAACATTAATTAGCAATAAATGGCAACTATCCTAGTGCACTAGTAGATCTTTTTTGAAATCATGTTTAGTTCTAATGACCTAATGGAACACATTGTCTAAATTTGGCGATTAAATTTTTTTTTTTTCAAGATATGGCAATTGTTTTTTTAAATTAAAAAAAATCCTTTTGTTGGATTAATAAATGATAGCCCAAAATAAAATATGGCAATTAAAATTCAAATTTTTATGTAGAATAAATTAAATATAAGTTGGTTTCAATCACCATCTTATATGTCATATTGTAACTAATTGATGCAATAAAAGGTTATGATAAATAATCTTACACATTATAAATTAATTATATTAAATATTTATTTTTATAAATATATATATAACATTGAAATCATCATCTTAATAATACCAAAAATAACTATAGTAAATTATTTTGATTACAAGTGAATGTGTAGTTGAAGTTTGATTGAAGGTGAAATGAAATTAGGGCATGGTAAATTTGGTTCACTTTTACAACCCTATAGTGATTTAAATTAGTGGATTTGGACTCATTGTGTAATAGTGCATGTTGATGGAAGGAGAACACACATGTTATGAATGTGAAGGTGTAGGTTAGGCAATGCCTTTGTCTTTTGTTAGGTCCACATTTATCTTAGCTAGTGTAGGGGGTTGTCCCAATTCATATTCCTACAAAAAACACACAATTCCATGCCCTCAAGCCAAAATTACAAATACAACCTTTATATAATAGGGAAACAAAACCCACCAATTAAGTGCTAACATCTTGGAACCATGAATTGGACTTATGTTTCCCAATTCCAATAAAAAACAAAATAAAATGCAACAAGGGTAAAGATGTCCACAAGTAATATCACCAATCTTCTCACTACCCCCACTTCTCCACCATGGCCAAACTGGCTTGGAGTGTTGACTAGTGCTCTCATGGCACAATTCTTGGTTGCCTCATCTTGTTTCATACTTTCCCAATGTTCTTCAATGTAATCCCCGAGCTGTGGTGAATTTGTTTCAATGAGAACCTTTAAGGAGTGTGATCTATTTTTCAAGTAAACATTCACTTGTGACTTGAACTCGATGAGATAAATCGTAACCAATATACTCCCAATTATCCTCCAACCTATTATTCATTTGATTCAATTTTTCATGGGGCTACATTGATATTATCTATGTTTGAATCTAAACAATTATAATACCCATGTAGCATGTTGACCCATTTGTTTCGATGAAGGACTTTGGGTTTCCCATAGGGGTCACATGTGTGACAAAAAAAGGCTTTTGACCATTAGCTTTTATGACAATGACTTCCAAATTTGTCAACATTTGGATGATAAATGATTTCCTTTAAATTGGAAATTGTTTTCAAATTTGGAAGTCATTTATTAATGTTTGAAAAAATACAAAATTTCAACAATTTCCAAAAAAATGAATTCCACAGTAAACTTCAAGTCATATATTAGTGCATGCAATTGATAAACATGAGAAATATATATATATAGTTGTGAAAACATTTAAAGGAAAAGGCCCAAGAAAATGATTTGGTTGTTTTTGGTTCCTTAACCATTCCTTGAGGTGGTTCCTAATGGTACCACCTAAGAATGTTTTCACCCTTTGCCATGGTCTTCTTAAGGACTGTCGGTCTCAACTTCCAAGGCTTTGGAAACTTGCCTTTTGACAAACACATGCCCACCAATTACACACTTATTACATTGTTTATAAATCAATATTATAGCTTGAATAGTTGTTGAACATGTGATAATTGTGAGATTAAAATAATATAGTATACAAGATACAACAAGCATGAGATTTTAATGACACATGAAGCAATTGTGGAAATGAAGCATGTGTTTTCTTTGCAAACCAACTAGAGCCACACTTTCAATGGATTCACACAAACTACACATGTACATGTGCATACAAGAAATTAAATAGCTTTGTAACTACAACATCACACTTGGCCAATACAATGTGCTAGTCATTATTCAAGTAACAAATCTAAAGGCAAAATTTTCCAACCTTGACTAACATGTACAAGCTACAAGGGCATGTAGAAGTTGACTTAATTTGAACAAATACCAACCATGGCATTGAACATCATAAAAAAAATGTGGTGTAATGAAAGCAATCACCTTATGATATTTGTGTCTATTAAAGCTCTCAAAGGGATTCAAGTGGTTTTGCAAGGCATAAGCATGAACATGTGGCAAACACTTGGATGGGAAGCAACTTTGAAATTCATATTCCAGATAACTACCACAAGAGCTTGTTTTTCATGTTATCACATGCTAGAATGCGAAGACAATTCTCTTAAAGGTTTTGGGGTTTCAAGATTTACCTTTTGGGTGAAAGCACATTAAAGGTGAACCACTTTTGTTCAAAAAAGGTGATGTATAACAAGTATTATAGTACACAATAGTACATTGTAATCCAATGGTTAAATGAAAAGGATTGGATAAAATCAATATACAAAAGTATATAATTTACAATTTTTCAGCAAACTCAAAGGGTTGTGAACCAAAAGCCTTTTCAACACTTGAGGACGATGGCTCCTTCATGACGTTGCGCTTCAATTTGTTCCGTTGGTTTCAACAAGGGTTTTGTTTAAATTTTTCAAAAGCTTCTAAGCCTTTGAAAACCATTAGCTTATGTGACAATGTGTGCACCTTACAATAACATTTTCACTCCTTAACAACAACAATAAAAATAGCATGCACTAAATGGACAACTCCCACACTACCTTATCTTTCATGATTCAAGAGTTTTCAAATGTGAAATCTTGACCAATATGATGAGCCAATGCTTCCTATAAAACCACAAAAAATATAGTAAGCTCAAATATGAGAAAGTTGAAACCAAAATATTATAAAACAATTGAAAAAATTGTATCCAAACAATCACTAAACAAATTTAAACAAACATATCCAGCTGATGATTTGAACATTTCAGTCTATCACATTGTAAGAGCTAAGGTGTAATTGGTCTCAAAAGCAAAGCAAAGCAAATGCAAACAACAAAATGAACAAAAAGTTTTTAACATGGGTTCCACCAAGATGTTAAGATCCCACAACTTAATGTTGTTTCATGCAATATTTTATTCTCGAAGTCTTTCATACTTAGTAAATGCAAAATTAGTTCGGCTTAACAACTCAATTTAGGCCATTCCCCCCTACCCCTTGGAGGACATCCAAAAGGTGTCATAGTTAGGAAATGAACTCCCTCATTCTCTCTAGATATAATTTACTCCTTCTTTCCTTCTTTGATCTAGATAACAACTATCCTACCTATTCACAACCATGTCCTCTTGTCCTTGTTATAATTAACCACAACCCTAACAAGTGAATCACAACCCATTATGAAATAAACTCTTTTTCTTTATATGGATAAAATTTACGTCCTCTTTACTTGTCTAATCCAAACAATAGCTACCCTTCCTACTCACAACTGACGTGCCCCCAAACTCCTTAGCATTATTGTTAAATCCATTCAACCTATCAACCAAATTTTTACTATTGCTCAACTTTTGTTATATGGGCGTGAGTATGCCACACGTCACTTCATTATTGGCCATTCGTTCAATCTGTCGTATTGTGCAACATGGTGCACAATTAAAAGTGCCACACGTTGCCTTGCTATTAACCCAAATGCTCCATAAACATAGTTGTGATATAGTTGACCTTGCAACTCAATCTCTACTACGCCTCGATTAATCCATTAAACACATGAAATCACCATGTGTTATTTCACTATTGGCCAGATGATTTTCTCATTGTAGTTGCAACACAATTAACTTTCCAACTAATCCTTTACTTTGGGTCAACTATTGGTTTAGGGTTACAAGTGTGCCATACGTCACCTCACTACTGGATAAACACTCCAACTTGCATACATCTAGCATAGTTGAAATTACAACTAAATGTCTACTGACGTCATGCCTAATCAGTGAATGAAATTCATCCACCATGCGAAGGTAGTTGACAACCCTCAATTAAATGGTAGAACATTTTGCAAGTAAAATGGTAAGTAGTGGCTATTGATATGGTATTGACAGGTGGCCACTTTCAATTGTAATCACACTTTCGACTTGTAATTATCGACTTTGCCAGTTTGTAATTGAGAAAAACATTTCCCAATTGCAAAAAATAATTTGCAATTGTTTTTGTAGTTTTCAACTATGTTTGTAGTCGAACGATAGTTGAAAATGTAGTTGCAAAAGGGGGGGTTTTCTACTAGTGACATCAAGTTGGGAAAAAATGTGAATTTTTTAATTACCATATGTAAACCATTACATAAATACTCACATGGACTCTTGAGAAATAATTAATGAACAAACACAAATAAATTTGCCTATTGTCTAATGATCATATAATGTATAAGGGATTGATGCTATTTTTTGGAAATGAATGAACTAATTATAACCAACTTTCATGCCCAAAAATAAATAACACTAGGGCATAAAGTGCCCCTTATGCAAAAGCCATGATCTCCTCTATACTCCATTGCTTGAAATATTCCAACCATGAAAACTAAACCTCCTTGGAATTGCACAATTTAAATGTCTTATATGCATCTACAAATTCAACCCAAAAATGGATTACTGTAATACATATTATTATAATTGAGTATGGTAATTAGATTCAATGCCTTATTAATCAAGTTGTTGAGTTTGACTAACAACCTCAAAACATGGAATACATAGCATAAACAAATGTGGTATGATTTCAAATAAGGCACACCATATACATGTTGACAATGAAAACCTTAATACATAGGGCATATTTACAACTTGTGCAAAAAACCTTACTAAATACTAGTTGATGCATTGGCTATTATTTGTTGCCTACACATGGATGTAAACAATTGTTTCACCTCGTCCCCATTATTGACAATGTTGATAGTCAAACTACACTACCAAGTTATTAACATAGATTATATTAACAATGTGCCAACATAATCAAGAAAATGATTCACCCTTATAATCTAAAGAGGTTAGATCTTGGGAATTGTCCTCATCATCTTTGTCATCCTTAGGAGCAATTGCCATCTCTTCAACTAGAACATGGGTTGGGGTTATCAAATCACTAATTAATGTTCCACATCTAGGGGGGCATGAACCACATCATTGGTTGGGTTAGTAGTCATTTTTAAACCTGGGTGGTTTGAGTTGTTTGGCACATGGTTCCTCTACACCTAATACATTAAAATATCAACCCATAAACAAAAACATAGGGGAAAAACATATTGGCTAATAATTGTGAAGCTTTCATTCCAAAATGTACACCATAGGTATACCTTCCAAGCATAGGGTTTAGGTTGATGTTGTAAAATAATTGAAGGATGAAGATAAGTGGCTAATGTTTGATAAAAACAATTAGGTCATATATGAACAAGGTTCAAATCTTTTGGTTTGTTAGGATACTTTTGCTGCATACATTATTGCACTTCCACTTGGCACTTATCGTGATGATAAATGGTTTGTCTTTCCATGACCTTATCTTAGATTCTCAATATTTATATCACTCCATCCCTTGTAAGGACGAAAAATAGGGCTTAGGGCTAAATAACGCCAATTCCAAATTAGGCTGTCTTGTAAATTTCGACCTAGGACCTCTTGGCACCTTTTGCAACACAACCTTTTAATTTTGTGAAGCCCTTACATCATTTGCAAAAAACACTTTCTCAACATGCATAGGAAATGCAAATGATTAGGTAGAAAGTGGGATGAGATGTTCAAAATTGACCAATGTGAACTTGTAATAATCATGCTTCACAATTGCACTTGAACCTTCATAGTTGACCACCACCCAATTACAAAGAAGAATGACGGTTTGAAACCTTCCATAGTCCAATTCCAATATCTCTTCAATCCACGCAACATTTTCAAATGATGCCATGATTGGGTTACAATCATTTGAGTGGGAACAACACTCTTGTTCAAATGTGGCTACTACCCTTAAAGTTGTTGTAGACAAATGCGGCTTTGCACTTGCCACTCTCAAATGATTCCCAAGTGCATCCATTGAGTGGTATCCTATTGCTAAGTCTGAGTGAAGGTTATTAATTGAAATCACATCTTTAGATACATCTTCACTTGCTACCAAGGTTTTTACAATAACAACATTAAACGAAACTTCAAATGTAGGCAATTTTGCCATAGTTTACGAATACACCAACCTTTTATTTTGTCTCCTTGCTACACTTTGTGCAAATGCTTCCTTTTTAGCTATTATTTGTTGTTGAGCTACAACATACCTCCTACACCTATGTTAATCAATATGTTAACCACCAAATAAACTATGTTATAAGCAAATTAATGTTCTCTACCAATGTAGATAGGGCAACACCAACACTAAGAAAAAATGGTAAAAAATAAACATGTTCATCCCACATATAGCTTGAACAAGTTGTCATGACCATATGTGTGGTAGCTATAACGTATAGTGTGTTAACTATAATGTATAGTGTGTTATGGTAGTGAATAGTGCCTACTTAGGGTTTCCAAGTTTAGGGTTACATGAGAGTGGATCTTCTAGTAGGACCCCCCTCATGTTGTGAATGGGGGTATAGTGTGAGAGAGGGCTACAACGTTGGGAGTAGTTGGAGTTAGTGGAGCTCTGAGTTATGGTGTCCTATTAGCATCGGCCTAGATTTTCTGAGTGGAGTGGGCTTGGTTTGACTATATGTGTTTGCATCATGAGTTTTATGATAGTAGATCTTTCTCATGACATTTTCACTCAAAGAACTATGTTTTTTGGGAGTAGTTAAACCGTGAGGGTTTTGTGATTTCGCTCTTTGGATGTGTGGTCGAATTGGGACTGGATGGTGTCAAAAGGAGCACCTCAGCAAGAGCTTTCCAATGCACCAAAGAACGTTGGATTTCATTGAGCGATCAAAAGTTATGATCATTTGAAGTTGCAAGTTTAGGGTTTGACGGTTTTTGGTGACGGTTTTCCAGCAACATCAATTTTTCAGATAAGTGGAATTTTTCTTGAAGAAAGTTGCTGAAAATTGGTAGGAGTGTAGCTAGAGAGCCGATCTATAATCTGGTCAAGATAGATTGTGTCTTCATTAAGCGATTTATGCATTATGTTCATTTTTGTGGTGATGGGTTTTTTTAATTTTTGCATACCTAGTGTGGAAGCATTGCCAGATTTTTAGCTAAATAACCAAGGAAGATTAGGTGCTACAACTTTGTGGAGATGTTGCTTGAAGGCTGAATTGCATCTGGGAATTGTTTGGGATTTTTTGGTGGAGCCAATTAGGAGTATTGGCCTTCAAAAGATCTTGAGTTTGTGTAGATTTGCACCCAAGTTTTTTTAGCAATTTTTCATAGGTCACAGCTTAGCACACATACCTTCTTTTTAGTTGAGTTTTGGAAGGAAGGAAGATTTGGTTGTCCTCTGCATTCTGGTTGAAGCAAATTGGCATTTGGTGTAGGAATGGTGGAGATATGGTCGTTTGAGTGTTTGTAGCCCGATTTCACAACTTTTGGCTATGGCGGATTAGGGATTTCGCTGGAAATTGAGCTTCTAGCTAATGGGGAGTGCATTTTCGACTTGTTGTGATGGGCTCTTTGGACAAGTTGAACCACTACTTAGCTATGTGGTTGAATTGAATACTTTTTTTTGGTAGCAAAGTGGGGCAAAGCAGGCAGATTCGAGGCGGAATAAGGAGCAAGCAAGTAAGCAAGCAAGCTTGTTTGCCAGATGCGTACCTTGGAGATATAGCAAGGTTGTCACTCAAATCAGGTTAGGTTGCCTATACCCATAGATTACAAGATATATTTTAAGGTTAGTGCGAGCACGAGGTCGATGGTACTTTGTGGTGATTCAGTTTGGGTACTGAGTTTGGTGATTGGGTCATCGCGGAGTAGTTTGGTGGTCATGTGGGAGACCATGGTGGAGATGGTGGGGTTACACATAGTGGGTTGAGGTATTGTTTACCTTCACCCACATCATCGGTTGTTGAGGAGGATGAGGTTATTATGAATAATAAGTCTTCCATATTACCATCTAGTATTGCGGCCCCATTGATTTGGGATATGGACGGGGGTTTTGGGGCCATGAAGGGCCTTTGACGTTACTCAGGTGTAGTGGGCATCATTGAGTCGGAGGACTTCATTCAAGAGTTTGATTCTTGGTGCGATATGTAGATGTTGCGTAACACCAAATTGTTCTCACCCTTCTTGGCATGGAAAGGATTGTTTCAACACTTGGAGGGTCCTTTGATGGATGATTATCATGAGTTTCAAAGAGATCATGTTATTGAGATTGACGAATGGAGGTAGCATTGGTCTCCATCTTATGTATTTATTATTCACGGTGGTGTTGCTAGTGGTGGTACTACTACATCGTCTATTCCTAGTACGAGGACACAAGTTGTTCCCCCAACTCCATTTAACCTTGTGATGGAGTTCTTCTTCAGGTTGAAGAAGAATTACCAAGGGGTGAAAACGGAAAAGTTGAAGAGTCTTCAGGAGTTTGAGCGAAAGATTAGTGAAAATCTTCACGAGGCATACACTCATATGCGACGATTGATTGTAGTTACCCAAGGGGTGACGGAGGCTTAGGCAGTCCTATGTTGGTAGGAAAGGGTGGTGACATCTGGATTCAGTAGGGATATAGTTATTATTTATCGTGGACAACAATCCACCTCATAGCTTCGTAGTGGTGGTGGTGGGAGTCGTGGAGGTCATGTACGACCCTAGTCAGGTTTCGGAAGGACGGATGCACAGAGATCGTTACCTTCATTTGTTGGTCAACAACAGGGACAATCTTGTTGGACATGTGGTGGTGCTCATATTCAAAGGGATTGTCCACAAGCGAGTGGTGTACAGACTTTGGCTGATGGATCTTAGCTGACACAAGTTCAGTGTGATAACTGTGGCCAGGTCGGCCACCCTCGTGAATGTTGTTTTGACCTTTACCCAGAATTGAAATCAGGTCGTGGTGGAGGTCATGGTGGAGCGGCTCAGAGAGGTTGTGGTGGTAGAGGTGTGGGGGTGGTAGGAGGTACACCAACGATTGGGGCACCTCCCACGGTCACTCCTCCCCTTATGATAGAGGCAACTATGGCTGCTAGGATTAAGCAGTTGGAGCAAGGGCTTGCTACCATGGCAAGTTTCCAACATCAATCACATTTAGGAGGCGAGGCTCCCACATCTTATGGGGGAGATGATATCTTTTATATGGCTAGTGTAGCATGAATTGAGGCGTTCGTTACAGTGACAAGAGGCATCACTCGAGCCTCGGAGCCACGTGGGGCAACTGTGGAGTTGGATCCATAGAGGGGTGAAGCTGGTAGACAGGCCAGGCTTCCCCAATCATTCTTGTTGTCTGAGGTGGTTAGGATTCCTTCCATGGTTCCTACACCACCTATCGAACCGATAGTGGGGCCAACGGCACGACATCATGTGTAGTGGACATAGATGTATCATCGAATGTAGTGTCGCGGATGGTGACTTTAGTGTTGGGATCCCCATCATTTTCGGCCAATGATTTGATGGCGTCAGGAGTTGACTTAGCTCGTCTATTTCGGCTAGCAACCACATTGTGTGAACATGGGAGTGTTGCTGTTACGAATGTCGAGGTGTGTGAGGGTGTTAATGTGGGGCAACCTGTGGTGGGGGATATTGTTGTGGAGCAACCCGTGATATCAAGTGTGGATAGTCCTTGGTAAGCGGTGGCGGTTAAGATGGACGCATTACCATTTCGACTAGCCATTGATTGTGAGAGGCTTACACCTGGTGTATGTATGTTGGACAACCGGAGTGGTATTTTCCGGTTGGTGAGTCCTATGGGCCAAGTGTATAGACTAGATCGGGTTTTGTTGGATTATGGTGCCCAACCTTTGATGTTAGGGAAGGCAACATGTATTGGTTTGGGTATTCAGAGGTCAAAGCTTGAATCGTGCCCATTCCAGATTCAAACATCACTTGGTGGAGCCAATGATAGGTTTCACTTCATGACACGTGAGAGATTGTCGGTGTAGATGAGACCGGATCATGTGACTGATAACTCTAGGTTGGGAATGACTATTGTTGTTACAACAACTAAGTTGTATGATGTACTAGTCGGAGGTGCCTTGTTGTACCGATGGGTTTTTAGATGGATTATTGGACGGAAGCAACAACTTATCAACCTGGTTGGCAGTCCAGGGATGGACAGATGAGCCAAGTGCCGATGAGATTTATTTCTAGGGTTCAACCAGGAGGGTCTCCCCCATAGGTGTTGGCATCAGTTGTTGGTTTTAGTGGAGTGGTCACTTGGCCAGGTGACTTGTTGGAGGGCAACATTTCAACCATTGACACTCCGGTCTACAAAGATATAGAGGAGGTTTTTAGCTTTGTTGCAACAATGTCCTCTTCATTGGATGTTCCACTTTGGTGTTCAAGTGGGGTGTTACAACATGATGCTGATCATTTGGTATCATAGGCTTGGCATGAGGCTTTTGTGCATGTGGAAGAGGAGGAGGTTCCACTACGAACTCCTATTTATGGTCTTGTTGGGTTGTTTCCATTGGATACTACACCCATTGCTTAAGAGTACCCTTTCGAGGGTATTTGCATGTTGGATCTATTTGGTGGGATTAACACTGGTTTGGTAGCAGTGTTTTAAGTGAGTATTCCAGTTTGGAAGTACCTTTACATGGAGAGAGATGAGACCACGAGGAGGGTTTCATCGCGCCATCTTGCATTATTGATGCGGCGATACCCTAAGTTATTGCCGAGGTCAGCTATTTGAGGATATCAGCGGGCTTTGCCATTAGACATTGCATTGTTGGGGGCCCACGACTTTGCAAGAATTGGTCCTATTGATTTGGTGATTGTTGGATGGCCATGCCAGGGGCATACTCGGGTTGGTCGTGGTGAGGGATTATGTGACCTTCGATCTCGTATGTTTTGGGAAATGTTGCGAGTGTTACACATCCTCAAAACACATTAGGTACGTGCTCCCACGTACATTCTGGAGAATGTTCCCTTGTTAGGTGATATTAGGTTTCATGTGATGGTGAGTGTACATGAGATCCGGTCTTGGATTAGATCAGTGATTTTATTGGATGCAGCGAGGGTTGGTTCGTGTGCTCGTCGTCCACAATTGTGGTGGATGAACTTGTTGCCAAGGGAGGTGTTGAGATGGGCATATGAAACAATGTCGCGATCTTTTCACCTCATAATGGATAATATCTTGGATATTGGGCGACGTTCTCAGGTGGTGAGTGTTGTTGATAGGTGACCCATGGCAGTAGTGAACCAAGTGGGACAACCTAGGATGGCGTTACCCACATTTGTCAATTTTCCAACATCACATGCCTATAGGGAAGGTGGTCCCGGGCTTGTACGGGATATTTGTTCGCAATGGTTGGTGGAGCCCAACGTTGATGAAAGAGAGTGTGCAATGGGGTTTCCTACATGAGTGACATTGGTCCCTTATATTTTTGAGGCTTCATGTCGACAAATGTTGGGTCAAGCTATGGACTTGAATTGTTTGACTTGGATTATTAGCCTTGGTATGGTGGAACAACGTCGGTTTAGAGCCACATCTATAGTAATTACACCTCTTGTGAGTTCACTGCCCATCATGACGGTAGAGGCATTGACTTAGGGCGAGGAGAGTTGTATTTTTCATCCTTGGGGTACATGGGATGTGTTGGGAGAGCATGTGGAGGTTGTGGCCCATGTTATTGGAAGAGTTTGTTGCTCTAGTGGTGTTCCATTGGGTGATATGGAAGAGCGTGTGGCTTTTCCCAAGGTTCTTGCGTAGCAACCCATGGTGTCATCTTCTTCTTTTAATGTGTCTACCGAGGAGACTTGGGAGCCTTTGATGGGGCCCAAACTAATAGGAGGAGAGAGGCGACGATTAACGTAATTCCTAAGAGCGTACATGAATTGTTTTGCCTTTAGTATGAAGGAGTTGGGTGCTTTGATTGGACCTGGTATACGAATTGAGTTGGCTAATGACACACCAATCTTCCATCATCTTTATAAATATAGTGATATGGAAAGGGACTTGATTTATAGTCGAACGTTGGATTTATTGGAAACTGGACTAGTGGAGTTATCGCATGGTGAGTATGCATCAGCCACTATCATGCTTGCCAAAAAGGATGTACATGGCAACTACACGGATAGGCGGATGTGTGGAGACTACCATCTTATCAATTGGCAGACTAGGTCCAATAAGTATGCCATGCCTACACCTAAGGAGATCTTTGATGTTGTGGGACATGTGAAGGTCTTCAGTACACTTAATTTTTGAGTAGGGTACCATCAATTGCCAATTCGAGAGGAGGACAAGGCCAAGACTACATTTTGGGGCATCAACTTTCACAACAAGGATTATTTGTATCAGTGGAAGTTCTTACCCTTTAGGTTGAAAAATGCGCCTGCCAAGTTTCAATGTGTGATAGATAGGATCTTAGCAGGGTTGGATTTTGTCCAGTGTTATATTGATGATATTATGGTGTATAGTGATTCCGTGGAGGAGCACTAGATTCATTTACAAATTCTATTTGAACGATTGAAAGCTCATGGTCTGTGTTTACATCATGGGAAGTTCTTATTAAAAAGTGTGGAGTATTTGGGTCATGTGATCTACCCAGGTGGTTTGGGAGTGCAACAAGCCAAGGTGGAGGCTATTGCATTTATTTCGCGTCCCATGGATGTGAGTAGGGTTTGCATTTTCATGGGATTAACGAACTACTACCGCAGGTATGTCAAAGGCTTTAGTGCGATGGCAAAGCCTTTGAACATGTTGTTGAAGTTGGATCAGGAGTGGCAATGGGGCGATGAACAGGAGCGAGCTTTTGTGGAGCTCAAGGCTAAGTTAGTTGTGGCTCCCATCTTGAGGAGACCTATTAGGGGGCGTCCATTCCAACTACACACTGATTGGAGTATGTTGGGACTTGGAGCGGTGTTAACACAATGTGATGATGAAGGGAAGGAGTTTGTGGTGGCCTATGCGAGTCGTTCGAATAATGCAACAGAGTCACATTATAGTTCATACGAGGGAAAGTGTTTGGCAACAGTGTGGGATGTTGCACACTTCAAGTGTTACTTGTTTGGCACACAGTTTACCCTTATCACTGATCACAAGTCGTTCAAGTGGTTGATGGAATCCAATAAAACTTACAGGAAAGCTTACATGGTGGGCTTTTATCTTACAGGA
>Ga0116226_10002374_pt1 | contig 16371 bp, 16 predicted proteins | sample S1TSphfallax_FD_89692 | JGI IMG/M metagenome (GOLD analysis project Ga0116226, IMG submission 89692) | Host-associated microbial communities from peat moss isolated from Minnesota, USA - S1T2_Fa - Sphagnum fallax MG | ecosystem: Host-associated > Plants > Peat moss > Unclassified | place: USA...
CCTACGTTCGGGATGTCACGGGTGATCTCCTCCTGGCCCAGCTTGGTGTCGCGCGCCATCACCTCGAATTCCTCGATATGGATGGAGGTGAACACGTCGTCGCGCGCGATACGCTCCGAGATCAGAATGGAGTCCTCAAAGTTGTAGCCATTCCAAGGGACGAAGGCGCAGAGCACGTTGCGGCCAAGCGCCAGTTCACCGAGTTCGGTGGAGGGGCCATCGGCAATGATCTCCCCCGCGGATACCGGGTCGCCCACCCGCACGAGCGGGCGCTGGTTGATGCAGGTGCTCTGGTTGGAGCGCATGTATTTGCGCAGGCGATAAATATCCACGCCCGCCGTCATGCCGTCCTCGCCGGAGGCGCGCACCACGATGCGCGCGCCATCGATCTGATCCACCACACCTGCGCGGCGAGCGACGATCGTGGCACCGCTGTCACGCGCCACGGCTGCTTCCATGCCGGTACCCACCAGCGGCGCATCCGCCTGGATCAGCGGCACCGCTTGCCGCTGCATGTTCGATCCCATCAGCGCCCGGTTCGCATCGTCGTTTTCCAGGAACGGGATCAGCGCCGCGGCTACCGAGACAAGTTGCTTGGGCGACACGTCGACCGCGGTCACGTCCTCGGGCTTCACCAGCCGGAAATCGCCCTGCCGGCGCACGGAAACAAGCTCTCCTGTAAAGCGGCCATCGGAATCCTGTGGCGCATCGGCCTGCGCCACCACCAGCCGCTCCTCCTCCATGGCGGAGAGATATTTCCAGCCATCCTGCACCTGGCCGTCCTTCACCAGGCGGTACGGGGTTTCGATGAACCCGTATTTGTTTACCTTCGCGAAGGTCGCCAGCGAGTTGATGAGGCCAATATTCGGCCCTTCCGGCGTTTCGATCGGGCAGATGCGCCCGTAATGCGTGGGATGTACGTCGCGCACCTCAAAGCCCGCGCGCTCACGCGTAAGGCCGCCCGGGCCAAGCGCCGAAAGGCGGCGCTTATGCGTCACTTCCGAAAGCGGGTTCGTCTGATCCATGAATTGCGAAAGCTGCGAGGAGCCAAAGAACTCCCGCACCGCTGCCGCCGCCGGCTTCGCGTTGATCAGGTCGTGCGGCATCACCGTATCGATATCAACCGATCCCATGCGCTCGCGGATCGCCCGCTCCATCCGCAGCAGGCCCACGCGATACTGGTTCTCCATCAGCTCGCCCACCGAGCGAACTCGGCGGTTGCCGAGATTGTCGATGTCGTCGATCGTGCCGCGGCCGTCCTTCAGTTCCACCAGGATCTTGACCGTGCGCAGAATATCTTCGCGTCGCAGCGTGCGATATTGGTCGTCGCACTCCAGGCCGAGGCGCATGTTCATTTTTACCCGGCCCACGGCCGAAAGATCATAGCGATCGGGATCGAAAAACAGGCCGCGGAACAGACCTTCGGCAGTCTCCGGGGTCGGCGGCTCACCGGGACGCATCACGCGATAGATGTCGATCAGCGCATCGTCGCGCCCGTTATTCTTGTCCACCGCAAGCGTGTTGCGAATCCAGGGACCGTTCGCCTGGTCGATCGCGAGCGTCGGAAGCGCAACCACGCCAAGCTCCTCAAGCGCTGCCAGCCGCGCCTCGGCCAGTTCCTCGCCGGCTTCCGCGTAAATCTCGCCGGTCTCCTCGTTCACCATGTCGATGGCAACGAAGCGGCCGAGCAGATCGGCGCGGCCGACCAGCACTTCCTTGGTTTTTTCGGCAATCTTGCGGGCGGCACGCGCCGTCAGCTTGGCATCCGCATCGGCCACGATCTCGCCGGTATCGGCATCGATTAGCGGCTCCAGAAGTTTCAGCCCGCGGAAGGCATCCGGCTCGAACGGCCGCGCCCAGCCCTTGGGCGTGCGGGTGAACACCACCTGGCCGTAGAAGAAATTGAGGATAGATTCCGAATCCAGCCCGCGAATGTCGATAGTATCCGGATCCTCGCCGGCGGCGATCCGCTCGGCACGGTTCCGCTCGCTCGCCTCGCTCTCGAGCGCATAGAGCAGGGTGGTTACCGGCAGCTTGCGCTTCCGGTCGATACGCACATACACCAGATCCTTGCTGTCAAACTCGAAATCGAGCCAGGAGCCGCGATAGGGGATCACGCGCGCGGCAAACAGGAATTTGCCGCTGCTATGCGTCTTGCCCTTGTCGTGATCGAAGAACACGCCGGGCGAGCGGTGCATCTGGCTCACGATCACGCGCTCGGTACCATTGATGATGAAGGTGCCGTTATCCGTCATCAGCGGCATGTCGCCCATGTAAACGGGCTGCTCCTTGATGTCGCGGATCGAGCGGGCGCCGGTATCCTCATCCACGTCCCACACGATCAGGCGCAGGATCACCTTCAGCGGCGCCGCATAGTTCATGCCGCGCTGGATGCATTCCTCGACGTCGTATTTCGGCTCTTCCAGCTCGTAATAGACGAATTCCAGGCGCCCGCGCCCGGCGAAATCATCGATCGGGAACACCGAGCGGAACACTTCCTGCAGCCCGGTGTTGGTGCGACTGTCGGGCGCGATATGCATCTGCAGAAAGCCTTCGTAGCTCGACCGCTGCACATCGATAAGGTTGGGCATCGGGGCCACTTCCGGGATACGCCCAAAACTCTTGCGGATCCGCTTGCGCGGCGTGAATGTCTGAGTGATCGCGTTCATCAGATTTTTGGCCCCATCCTGCTATACCCGGGCTTCTGATGGGCAGGAGCGCGCGGCGTGCTCCAACCCGATCGTCGGCAAATTCAACGGCGTATAGGCCGGGAATCCTGCGATTCCCGGCCTTCGTGTCAGTTCAATAAACGCAGGCTTGCCTGCGTGTCGCGTGGATCATTTAACTTCGACAGACGCGCCCTGCTCTTCCAGAACCTTCTTGATCTTCGCCGCTTCGTCCTTGCTGACGGCTTCTTTCACCGTCTTGGGGGCGCCCTCGACCAGATCCTTGGCTTCCTTCAGCCCCAGACCGGTGATGGTGCGGATTTCCTTAATCACGTTGATTTTCTTGTCGCCGGCCTTGGCGAGGATCACGGTGAACTCGGTCTGCTCCTCAACGGGGGCCGCAGCTGCTCCGGCACCACCGCCCGCCGGCGCCGCAGCCACGGCGACGGGTGCGGCGGCAGATACGCCCCACTTCTCTTCCAGCAATTTTGAAAGTTCAGCGGCTTCCAGAACCGTCAGCGAAGACAGCTCATCCACCAGTTTCGTCAAATCAGCCATTTACATTGTCCTTAGTTGGCGTGGTAGCGGTTCCATACAAGGCCGGTCACCCGGCCCCACTCTTCATCAGGCTGCCTCAGCCTTGTCCCTCTTGGCATAGGCCGCAAAGACCCGCGCGAGCTGGCCGGCTGGCGCCTGGAGTACGCCCGCGATTCGGGTGGCGGGGGTGTTGATCATCCCCAGCAGCCCGGCCCGCAGCGTATCGAGCGACGGCAGTTCCGACAGAGCCTTGACACCATCCGCACTCAGCGTCTGGGCGCCCAGGGCACCGCCGATCAGCACCAGTTTCTCGTTGGTCTTGGCGAACTCGACGCATACTTTGCTCACCGCCACGGGATCGCGCGCCCAGGCAAGGGCGGTAGGTCCTTTCAGCATGGGCTTGATGCCGCCGAATTTGGTCCCATCCAGGGCGAGGACGGCTAGCCGGTTCTTCGCGACTTTGAAGTAGGCCCCAGCCGCGCGCATCCGGTTCCGCAAATCCGTCACTTCAGCCACGGTCAGCCCGTTATTGCGGGTGACCACGACCATCGAAGTATCTGCGAACACGGCGGCGAGCGACGAGACGAACTCGCGCTTCTCCGTACGGTCCAAATCCCGTCTCCTGTCTGGCCCAGAAACCCGCGAGCGGGTTTTGGGCCGGGTTTCCAAATGCCGGGCTCTCTTTGCGAAAACCCGGCGAGTTCGCCTGTCCTTAAAAGTCAGGAACCGCCCGAACGCCTTTCGGCATTGGGCTCTCCCCGTCTCCCACGCGCGGATTTTTGCAAATCCATTAATCGCCTCGCGGCGAGCGTGCGGTCTTGGACAGGTTCGGGGCCACGCGCACGCAACCCCTGCCCACCCGCTGCCCCTCCGGGATGCGGATGTATTTCTAAAACTTCAGGCGCCGATGGAAGCCACGTCCACCCGCACGCCGGGCCCCATAGAGGAGCTCAGCGACACTTTTTGCAGATAGGTGCCCTTGGCGCCGGTCGGCTTGGCCTTCTGGATCGCGTCCACGAAGGCCTTGATGTTTTCCAGCAATTTCTCGGGCTCAAAGCTCGCCTTGCCGATACCGGCATGGATGATGCCGGCTTTCTCGGCGCGGAACTCTACCTGGCCGGCCCGGGCGGCATTCACCGCGCCCTTCACGTCCATGGTCACGGTGCCGAGTTTCGGGTTTGGCATCAGGCCGCGCGGCCCGAGGATTTTGCCCAAGCGGCCGACCAGGCCCATCATGTCCGGCGTCGCGATGCATCGGTCGAAGGCGATCTCGCCGCCCTGCACCTTTTCGGCGAGGTCCTCGGCGCCCACCACGTCGGCCCCTGCGGCCAGCGCCTCCTCGGCCTTGGCGCCGCGGGCGAATACGCCGATCCGCACCGTCTTGCCGGTGCCGTTCGGCAGGCTGATCAGGCCGCGCACCATCTGGTCGGCATGGCGAGGATCGATACCGAGGCGCATGGAAATTTCCACCGTCTCGTCGAATTTCGCCTTGGCGTTCTGCTTCACCAGGCTCAGTGCCTCGGGCAGCGGATAGTTCTTGGTGCTATCGACGGCCTTCTCGGCAGCTTTCAGGCGCTTGTTATGTGCCATTTCCCTAGCCCTCCACCACCGAAAGACCCATGGAGCGGGCGGAACCGGCGAGCATCTTCACCGCCGCCTCTACGCTCGCCGCATTCATGTCCACCATCTTTTGGGCCGCGATTTCCCGCAGCTGGGTGGTGGTGATGCGGCCAACCGTGGCCCCCTTGCCGGGGGTCGTGCTGCCGGCGGTGATGCCAGCGGCTTTCTTAATGAAATAGGTGTTCGGCGGCGTCTTGGTAATGAAGCTGAAGGTACGGTCACCGAAGGCGGTGATCACCACCGGCACCGGCATCCCAGGCTCCATCGTCTGGGTGCGGGCGTTGAATTCCTTGCAGAACTGCATGATGTTCAAGCCGCGCTGGCCGAGGGCTGGGCCCACGGGCGGCGAAGGGTTTGCTTTGCCGGCAGGGATTTGCAGTTTGATATAGCCGACGATCTTTTTTGCCATAATCCTGGCTCCTTAAGCCGAGGACCGCGGTACAAGCGATTTTTCCGGGCGGTGGCCATCTGCAGCCGTTACCCAAAATCTCCCGCGTTCCAAAATGAGGGGCGGTGCGTATCTTGGCGTTTGCGATGTGTCAAGCGGAAACGACCGCCAGCGACCATATTCCGCACGTCCGTAGCATGGGCTAATACCCCGCCCGGCCCTTCAACCGGAGACTTGCCGTATGCGATGCCGCCGATCCGTGCTCGCCCTTGCCCTGATGCTCGCCATGCCGTGCTTTGCCACAGAGCGCTGGCAGACCCTGCCACCCACACCGCCACCCGTGCCGGGCGAAACCAGGGGTTTTGCCAATGTGAACGGCATCCACCTCTTCTACGCCACCATCGGCACCGGCAAGCCTGTCGTTCTTCTGCATGGCGGCCTCGCCAATTCCGACTACTGGGGCAACCAGGTGAGGGCGCTCGCCCCCCACCATCAGGTGATCCTGGTCGATAGCCGCGGCCATGGCCGCAGCAGCCGCAGCGAGGCGCCCTTCGGCTACGATCTGATGACCGACGACGTGGTGGCTCTGCTCGACAAACTCCACATCATGCGGGCCGATATCGTCGGCTGGAGCGACGGCGGCATCATTGGCATCGACATGGCGCTGCGCCACAGGGACCGTGTGGGGAGGGTGTTCGCTTTCGGCGCCAACACCAATCTGTCCGGCCTGATTCCGAACGTGGAACAAAACCCCAATTTCGCGGCGTTCGTAAAGCGCGCGGCAGCGGACTACAAACGCCTTTCCCCGACTCCAACCGAGTTCGACGCCTTCAACGCCCAGATCGGTCATATGTGGGACAGCCAGCCAAACTGGACCGACGCCCAGTTGAGCAGGATCACGACGCCGATCCTGATCGCCGACGGCCAGCACGACGAGGGCATTCCTCTGGAACACGACATATACATGTCCCGCACCATCCCGAACGCCGGCCTGCTGATCCTACCCAATGCCAGCCATTTCGCCTTCCTGCAGGACCCAGCGCTGTTCAATCAAGCCATGCTGGAGTTCATCGACGGCAACCAAAACGAATAGGCTTAACTCCGGACCAATAATCCCGCTTGCTTCTCCCTCCCGCTTGTGGGGATGGCCGGGTGGGGACTGTGGGCAGGATCTAGAAACAACGCCACCCGGTGCCACTAGGTCATTGTAAAGACTGGCTACTTCACGCCCCGATTCGCCGAAACAGCCCACAACACCCATAAATGCCCCAAAACGCCCAATGGCTCGGAGACAACCCCTCCATCACCCCCTGATAAACGCCGTATTCCGGAAAAGCCGCCAGGTTGTTCCTCGTATCATTAAAATCGTGAAACAGGGCGAAGCCGCCAATCTCAACCACCCGATACAAGTGCAGGCACACACCAAGCACGTGTTCGTATTCATGCGAGTGATCGACGAACACAAAGCCAAAACGACGCCCGTTTCTCGCGAGGTCGCGCACACTCGCTTCCGCGTCCACGGCAAAGAAATGCGCCCGATCTCCCCCCTCCTGCGAACGGACCTGCCGGCGAGCCTCCTCAAGGGCCACGGGATCGATATCGATGGAAACGATAACCTGGTCGCGACCATTTGCGCCGCAGGCCTGGTTGAGCACATTGGTGGAGAGACCCCGATAGCATCCAAGCTCCAAAATATCGCCCGGGCAACAATACGCCATCTCGTACAGCTTATAAGCGTCGGCCGGCACCAGCCATCCATCGATGCCGATGTTGATCATACCTGTTTCAAAAACCTTTGCGCCAAGCCGGCGGTGCGCTTCGTTCAGGAAGTCGCCATCATACCCAAATGTCTTACGAAACGGCATCTTGAAGCGATGATCCGTCTCCGTTTGCTCAAGCGACAACAGCGTATCTTCGTGCCGCATGAGGTTATCGTATCGCATAGTCCAACCGCCCCCCTACCTCTGCGTTACGCTCAGCGGCAGCGCATCATGCGTATTCAACCAAATGCCATGCGGCGACCGCCCCACAGAAATCCGCTCCATCGCCCCCGTCGACGGGTCGATCACCGCCACCGATTGCGCAAACCGCAGCGCCGCCCAGATCTTCCCATCCGGTGCGAAATCCAGATCGTCAGGCCCGCCCGGCACATCCAGCCGACGCAGCACTTTCAGCGAGACTGGATCGATCACCGTCAGCGTCCCATCGATCCGGTTCGTCGCATACATCAGCCTGCCATCATGCGTGATGAACATCGTATGGGCGCCCCGACCCGTCGGGATCGTGCGCTCCACATGGCCGTCTGCCGGATCGACGACGGCGATATGCGCCTCGCCCATGATGCCCACCAGCAGCCTATCGCGGTCCCACAACACACCCGCCGGCGTACGCCCCACTTTCGCGTCCCAAAGCACTCGCCCGCTGCCAGTCTCAATCGCGATCAACCTATCCGTACCCTGCAAACTCACGAACACACGGGTCGAATCCGGCGCGTAATTCATATGGCTAGGCATGCTGCGCGCGGGAATCCGATGCAGCAACGCGAGCGACGACGCATCGTAAATATCGATCTGGTTGCGCGCGAGGCCGGCCACCGTCAGATAACGGCCATCCGGACTATACTGGATCTGATACGGATCGCTTATCACCGCGCGACGCTGCACCGCGCCGGTCCGCGGATCGAGAAAGAACAAGGCATTTCCGGCGGTATCGCCAATCACCAGCGACCGGTGATCGGGTGTCAATGCCATATGGTGCGGCTCACGCAGCATGGGGATCGTTCGCACAACCTGGTGCGTGGCGATATCGATCACGCTCACGCTGGCATCGTTCGAATTGATCACGAAGGCCAGGTTTTCCGCGCGGGCGGAGGCCGCGGAAAGCAAGGCAAGCAGGAAGAAGCAAGCATGTTCTTTTTTGAAAAAAAGAGCTAAGAAACTCCTACTTACCAGCCTTGGCCACCCACGATCGAGGCCATGGCCGGTAAGCAAGTGCCTTTTGCGGCCGCAGAGGGAGCTCCGACTTGTCTTCAATACCATGCAACCAGCGCCTCACGTAGAGTACGCTGCGTAACCCGATTCACACCCGCGCCGCTAGCCGCCTAGATGACGTGAAATAGATAGAGCAGGATGATCACCGGGATCGGTATCCCGAGAACCCACAACAACACACCGCGCATGAAAGTGCCTCCCTCGTTATGGGTTCAGCAACGCGGCAAAATTGCCCCGGTTTTCAGGCCGCCTTCGGCATCAGCCGCCGACGCAGCTTGCCGATGCGGCCAACCCCCTCCAGCCGCCGGTCCAGAAACGCCAGCGTCGCCTCGTGGTCGCTGCCCCCGTTCAGCCAAAACAGCAGAGTCGCCGAATACACGGAGGCCAGGATCGCCCGCTTCGTATACCAGCTGAAATCCGCCGACCGGTCGCCCGCCGCCGCCCAGATCGTGTCGACCGTGCCGGCAAGCGTGCGCGCCGCCACGCCAATATTACCCGGCAAGGCGAGCACCCCCATCGCCCGGCGCACCGCCGCCCGTTCCGGCTCCGCGTCACGCAGCCGGGCCGCGATCAGCGCCCGCACCCGCTTTGTCAGGGTCAAATTGCCGATGATCGGCGCCGTCGCCGCCACCATGCGGCGGTCGGCATAGGCAATATAAGTCGCCACCATCTCGGCCGGCCCGCCGGAAAACAGCAGGTCGGCAGTGTCCCCGCCCGCCAAGCGCAGTGCCGCCGGCGTCCATCCATGCGCCGCGACAAGGGGCAATACACGCTCGATGGCGGCAAAACGGGCCGCCTCCCTGTCGGACTCTTCTGTCATACAGCCTCCCTTGGGTCCGGATACCGGGCGAGCTCTTCCGAAAATCCGAACTTGGAAAAATCGGTCACCCGCATCGGATACAGGATGCCATCCAGATGATCGTATTCATGCTGCACCACATTGGCATGCAGCCCCTCCACCTCGCCGCCCACCGGCGCCCCGTCGCAATCAACGCCCGAGTAGAGAATCCGCACCCTGCGCGGCACCGCGGCGCGCAGCCCAGGGATGGAAAGGCATCCCTCCCAGCGGAGCGCCTGCTCATCGTCGTAAAAATCCAGCACCGGGTTGATCACCACCGAGGGCGGCACCGCCGCCGCGTCCGACCGCCCCGTCGGCAGATGGAACACGAATAATCGCAGCGGCACATGCACCTGGGGCCCCGCGAGGCCGATCCCCGGCGCGTCGATCATCGTCTCGATCATGTCGGCCACCAGCCGCCTGATCTCCGGCGCACCCGGATCGTCCACCGGGGCCGCGACCTGGGTCAGCACCGGATGGCCCATGCGGGCGATTTTCAACAGAGACATGGCACCTCGGGTTAAATCTTCATCAACAGGACGCGGGGCAGGCCCGGAACCGGCGCCTCGAAAACCCGCTTGGGGTCTCGGGCGCACCTATGATATAGGCCCGCCTCCGCTGGCGGGAGACGCCGGCCGATTTTTCACGCGCACCGGGTTGGCCGGGGCGCTCGGCAGGATAGGAGAAGACGACCAAGTGCAGGTTCTCGTCCGTGACAACAACGTCGACCAAGCGCTCAAGGCGCTCAAGAAGAAGATGCAGCGCGAAGGTATTTTCCGGGAAATGAAGCTGCGCCGCCATTTTGAAAAACCCTCCGAGCGCCGCGCGCGCGAGGCTGCCGAGGCCGTGCGCCGTGCCCGCAAGCTGGAACGCAAGCGCCTGGAGCGCGAGGGTTTCTAAAGCCCCGCGGGGCCACGCCAACCGATTTGCCAATCCATTGAGCAGGCATAGCGCGAACGGCGCTGGGCTGTTCGCGCTCTCTTGTCTGGTGCCCGCCTTTGCTGCGGCGCATCACAATTTCGCGGATCGCGGCGACTTCGAAACCAAAATTCCCTGCTTGTGTTCTAGAAAGGTCGAGTGTCCGGGTCGTTCACACACCTGGGCGCAGCCTCGTCATTCGAGCAGGAGCCTTCATCGCCATGCGCATCGCTCAGATTGCCCCATTGCACGAGGCGGTTCCCCCAAAACTCTACGGCGGCACCGAGCGTGTCGTCTCCTTCCTCACCGAGGAACTCGTCGCCGAAGGCCACGACGTAACGCTGTTTGCCAGCGGCGACTCGGTCACGTCCGCCCGGCGGCACGCGGTGTGGCCGCGCGCGCTCCGGCTAGACCCCTCTATCCGTGACACCATCGCCCCGCACATGCTGCTCATGGAGGAAGTCTACCGCCTGGCGGCGGATTTCGACGTGCTGCATTTCCACATGGATTACTGGTCGTTCAGCCTGTTCGGCCGACAGCGCACGCCCTTCGTCACTACCCTGCATGGCCGGCTAGACCTGCCGGAGCTGCAACCGGTATTCAACACCTTCCCCAACGCCCCGGTGATTTCGATCTCCGACTCGCAGCGCCGCCCCCTGCCGCAAGCCAATTACGTAGCGACCGTGCTCCACGGCATCCCTGAGGGGCTGCTCACACCTCAGCCAGCCAAGCAGAACTACCTGGCCTTTCTCGGACGCATCGCCCCCGAAAAACGCCCCGATCGCGCCATCAGGATCGCCCGGGCCGCCGGCATCCCGCTCAAAATCGCGGCAAAAGTCGATCGCGCGGACGCGGAATATTTCGAAACCATCATCAAGCCCATGCTGGCCGGCGGCGGCGTCGAAATGATCGGCGAGATCGGCGACCGCGAAAAGCCGGACTTCTTGTCGGGCGCCATCGGCCTGCTGATGCCGATCGACTGGCCGGAGCCGTTCGGTCTCGTGATGATCGAAGCCATGGCCTGCGGCACGCCAGTGATCGCCTTCAACCGCGGCTCGGTGCCGGAAATCATTGAAGACGGCCTGACCGGCTTCATCGTCGAGGATGAAACAAGCGCCGTCGCCCGGGTTGGCAAACTTGCCTCCCTCTCCCGCGCCGGTGTCCGCCGCCGGTTCGAGCAGCGCTTTACCGCGCGCCGCATGGCCGAGGACTATGTGCGAACCTACCGCGCCCTCGGCGCCGGCGAACGCAAGGTGCTGCGCGTCATCAAGTGAGCGACCGACTCAGGCCCCAAAGGGTAGTGGGGCGAAGAAAGGCCAGGGGCTCTGCCCTGCACCTCGCTGGGGCCCGAGGCCCCAGACCCCCATTTCTGTAAGGCAGGGCGGAGGGGATCAAGCGTTTCAACCCGATTGCCCTGGCACCGACCTGCGGCATACGCTGTAGCGAACCGCGTCGCTTACGCGCTAAACAGGCTGCTGAAAGTGGTCGAATCCGCCGCCTGCACGACGATTGATGGCGCCCGGTTGAAACAAACGAGCCCGGCAGCGTTAGCCATGCTGGACCAACCATTAGGCGAGGCATGGCGGAACTGGCAGAGGCGGCGTTCGACAGCGATCCCCGAATTGCCCGGATCCTCGATATCTTCGCCAAAGAAACACGGATCAACCGTGAGGCCCTGCGGCCGGGCGCCGATTTGTCGGATCTTGGCGTCGAATCCATCGACCTGACCATGGCGGTGTTTGAGATCGAAACCACCTTTGGTGTCGATATTCCCGTCGTGGCCGACCGTGCTGGCGCCGAATTCAGCACGGTTGGCGATCTTGTCAGCCACGTCATCGCCGTGCTCGATCAAGCAGACGCGGCACAAGCCGAAATGAAGGCGGCCGGCGCCGCCGGATGACAGTGCCGCGTCGGGTCGCGATCACCGGCCTGGGGGCGATCAGCGCTCTGGGCCAGGATCTTGCCGCGCTGTGGGCGGGCGTCACGCAGGCGCGCTGTGGCATCCGGCCCATCGCCAATATCCCGACCGACCGCCTGCTTGTCACCCACGCGGCAGAAATCGTTGGCTTCGACCCCGCCGCCCATTTCGTGGAGCGCCGCCTGCCGATGCTGGATCGCACCTCCCAGCTCGCCCTGGTGGCCGCCCGCGAAGCCTTGGCCAGGTGCGGCCTTCGAATCGCCGACCCGACGCGCGCCAGCGTCATTCTGGGCGCCGCCATCGGCCAGGAGACATTCGATGCCGCCTACAAGGCGCTCTACGGCGAAAACGCCCGGCGCCTGCACCCAATGACGGTACCGCGCATCATGCCGAATGCGCCCGCCAGCCAGATTTCCATGGAGTTCGGCATCCAGGGCCCCTGCTTTTCCACCGCCTCCGCCTGCGCCTCCTCCGCCCATGCGGTCGGCCTCGCCTTCCAGATGATCCGAGGTGGGCTCATCGACTCTGCGCTCACCGGCGGCAGCGACGCCTCGATCGTGGTGGGCTTTCTAAAAGCGTGGGACGCGCTGCGCGTGCTGAGCCCTGCAGCCTGCCGCCCCTTCTCCCTCGATCGCACCGGGCTCGTGATCGGCGAAGCCGCCGCCATTCTGGTTCTGGAGGCCTGGGATCACGCCGTTGCCCGAAACGCCCCAATCATCGCCGAGGTCGCGGGCTTCGGCATGAGCGCCGATGCCGGCGAACTCACCGCGCCCGACGCCAATGGGGCCGCCCGCGCCATGCGGGCTGCCCTGGCCGACGCCAGGCTTGCTCCCGGTGACGTGGATTATGTGAACGCCCATGGCACCGGCACCCGCCTCAACGACAAGACCGAGGTCGCAGCCTTGCGCAAGGTGTTTGGCAGCCAAACGGATAGGATGCCCATCTCGTCCAGCAAGTCGATGGTCGGGCACTGCCTCAACGCCGGCGGCGCCATCGAGCTTGCGATCACCGCCCTCGCCTTGCGCCACGGCGTGCTGCCCCCAACTGCCGGCTTCAATCACCCCGACCCCGACTGCCCGATCGACTGCGTGCCAAACGAAGCCCGCGCCGCCAAAATTTGCGTCGCAATGTCCAACTCCTTCGCGTTCGGCGGGCTCAATGCCGTGCTGCTGTTACGGAAAGCCTGAAGAATGCATCAAAGGGCACGCGCGTTCGGTTCCGAAGAGTACAACATGGGTGCCACTGGCCCTAACTCTCAACCGCCGCCGCCGCCTTGCGTCTCCCTCGCCCTTGTGGGGAAGGTCGGGGTGAGGGTTCCGCCATCGGTCACCAATTTCGGCGGCTACCATGACTTCCCTTGATCCTGCACCTGCCGGAAACTTCAAAGGCGCATGAATGACAGTCGCTCACATCAATCAAATCGGCACCGCGGTTCCCGACAACGATATCCACACACCCTTCATCGCCTTCGCGCGCACGCTGCTGACCGACGAGAAACACGTATCCGTGTTCGACCGCATGGCGGAACGCGCCGGCATCGACCACCGATTCTCCTATCTGCGCCCTGGGCGGCTCGAGGCCGGCGAGGTGGACGATGCCGGCTTTTACCAGCGCGGCCGCTTTCCCTCCACTGAAGCCCGCATGCGCCTCTATGAGAAGCAGGCCCTCGCCCTCGCCCAAAAAGCCGTCGAAGCACTCGATTTGGGCGAAGAACGCGATCGGGTCACCCACCTGATCGTCGCCTCCTGCACCGGCTTCACCGCCCCCGGTCTCGACCTGCAACTTTGCGGCCAACTAGGCCTGCGGCGAAATGTCGCCCGCACCATCGTCGGCTTCATGGGGTGTTCCGCCGCCATCCCCGCCTTGCGCCTCGCCCAGCAGGCCGTGCGAGCCGACGCGGAGTCACGCGTGCTCGTGATCAATCTGGAACTCTGCTCCCTGCATCTGCAGGAAACACCTGATATTGAAACGATCCTGTCTTTTCTGCTGTTCGGCGACGGATGCACCGCCTCGCTCGTCACCGCGGATCCGGCCGGCATCGCGCTGCATGATTTTCGGAACGCGGTCATTCCCAATACAGAAAGCCTCATCACCTGGCGTATCGGTAACCAGGGTTTTGAGATGTATCTCTCCGGCAAGGTGCCTGTGTGCATCGCTCAGGCGCTGCGCGAGGATCTTGCTCGGGCAGACGAGGATGGGCTGCTGCGCGGCGGGGGCACCCAAAACATCGATCTCTGGGCCGTGCATGGCGGCGGCCGCACGGTGCTTGATGCGGTCGAATCCGGTCTTAGCCTCGCCCCGGAAAAACTGCGCCAGTCGCGCGGCGTGCTGCGGGATTTCGGTAATATGTCGTCCGCCACCGTAATGTTCGTCCTCGCGCGGATGATGGCGCATGCCACGGCGCGGAGGGGGGGCGAGGCACATCGGCACGGCCTCGCCATGGCCTTCGGCCCTGGCATGGTCGCCGAAACCTTCAGGTTCAGCCTTGTCTGACCTCAGCGTTCGAAGCACACAGCCGGAGGAGATGGACGCCGAAACGACCTCACCCGAAACCTACGCGATCTGCCTGCGCGACCTCTCCCAGGTCAACGCCGTCACCTTCACCCACCGCGCCACGCTCAACTGGCTCAAGCGAGTAACACATGGCCTGCCACACGAGGCGCCGCTTTCCATCCTCGATGTAGCCTGCGGGCATGGCGACCTGCTGCGCGCCATCAGGCGTTGGGCCGATCGCCGCGGCCTTAACCCCACGCTGCAGGGGATCGACCTCAACCCGCGCAGCGCCGAGGTCGCGGCCGCCGCAACGCCGCCGGAGATGCGCATCCAATACGTCACTGGTGATGTATTATCGTATGACCCCGCCCCATCGCCGGACTTGATCGTGACATCGCAGTTCACCCACCATCTGGCCGACCGAGACCTTGTGCGCTTTCTCTCCTGGCTGGATGCGCATGCTATGCGCGCCTGGTTCATCGCCGATCTTCACAGGCATTTTCTCGCCTATTATGGTTTCCCCCTACTCGCCAGAATAGCAGGCTGGCATCGCATCGTTCGGCAGGACGGCCAGATTTCCATTGCCCGCAGTTTCAAGAAGTCCGAGTGGCAGAAATTGCTCGCCGAGGCGGAGATTCCCGCCGAAGTGAAATGGAACCTCCCGTTCCGCTACTGCATCAGCCGCGCGAAGTGACCGGCACGGTTATCGCGGGCGGCGGCCTGGCCGGGGCCGCCGCCGCCTGCGTGCTGGCAGGGGCCGGCCGCGAGGTTCTGCTGGTCGAACGCCATGCGGCGCCGGTCGACAAGATGTGCGGTGAATTCATCAGCGCCGAAGCGCAAGGCTATCTCACGCGCATCGGCATCGATCTCGCGGCCCTTGGCGCGCACCGGATCACCTCGGTCCGGCTTGTGCATCGCCATGATGTCGTGTGCAGCCCCCTGCCCTTTGCCGGCTACGGCCTCACGCGCCGTGTGCTCGACGACGTTCTGTTGCGCCGCGCCGCCGCCCTGGGCGCCGATATCAGGCGCGGCGAAACCCTGCACCTTCGCCAGGATCGCGGCCCGATTATCCTAGAGGGCCTGTCCGGCGGCGAATTGCGCCCGGACACGCTGTTTCTGGCCACCGGCAAGCACGATGTGCGCGGCCTTCGCCGCAGGGCGGACAAGCCGGATGATCTTATCGGTTTCAAGGTGCATCTGCGTCTTGTGCCCACGCAGATCGCGGCCTTGGCGGCCCATGTCGAGCTGATCATGCTGCCGGACGGCTATGCGGGCCTCCAGCTCGTGGAAAACAATCTTGCCAATCTGTGCCTGCTTGTTTCGGCCAAACGGTTGCGGCGTGTCGGCGGCACGTGGGAAGGGGTGTTCGACGATCTGCTGCGCAGTGAGCCGCATTTGCAATTGCGCCTGAGCGGCGCGATCGCGGCATCGAAACCGTTGTCGATTTTCCGGGTTCCCTACGGCTTCGTCCATGCGCCATCACACCGCGATCCGCCCGACATTTTCCGGCTCGGCGACCAAATGGGGGTGATCCCGAGTTTCACCGGTGACGGCATGTCGATCGCCCTGCACAGCGCCATTTTGGCCGCCGGTTTCCACCTGGCGGGCAGCAAGCCGGCCGCTTATCACCGCACCATGCGTGGCGACCTGCTCGGGCAAATCTGGCGTGCCGGGGCGCTGAACCATGTGGCCAAGTCGGCGACCGGGCGCGTGCTCCTGATGCGCCTAGCCGCCATCTGGCCGGCCGGCATGCGCCTCGCCGCGCGCCTCACCCGCGTGTCCCCAAGCGCCCTGCCCTGGGCCGCCCAAAAACCATAGGGTGGGCCGCACCGCGGCGCACCACCCCAACCCAAAGCGCCCCCTCCTCGCACAAAGACAACTTGCCTAGCTCCCCCCATTACGTTCATGCTTTGTTCCGTAACAAACCAACCGGACCCCAAAGCCCCTGAACGCCATCCCGCCCAGCAACCTGGCCGCGTTCCTCGCCGACCACATCGCCAAGG
>Ga0116226_10002375_pt1 | contig 16370 bp, 13 predicted proteins | sample S1TSphfallax_FD_89692 | JGI IMG/M metagenome (GOLD analysis project Ga0116226, IMG submission 89692) | Host-associated microbial communities from peat moss isolated from Minnesota, USA - S1T2_Fa - Sphagnum fallax MG | ecosystem: Host-associated > Plants > Peat moss > Unclassified | place: USA...
CGGCTGGGAGGGTGGCCGCGGCCGCGGGCGGGCCCCCCCCGGGGGCGGGGGGGGGGGGGGCCCCGCGCGCGCCGGGGGGGGGGGGCCAATTTCGGTGCCGCGCCCCCTCCACCACGCTTCGCGCGGTCCCCCTCCCCCGCTGCGCAGGGGAGGATCTTGCGATCCTCTAGAAGTTGTCCCGGGCGATCGGAGCCGGGTTTCGCTTGGGCTTGCTGGCGGCCTGCGTCTCGGCACTGACGGTGCTGCTGACCCAGACCCAATTCTATGCGACGGCCTTCGTGGTGGTCGTCCTGACCGCGCTCAGCCTGGCCGAATTCTTGCGCCATGCCGGGGCTGCCAATCGTCAAATGCACCGGCTGATCGACGCGCTGGGCCAGGGCGATTTCATTGACCGGCCGGAGGCAACAGGCGCGTCGATACCGCCGCTGGTCCAGGCGTTCCTCGCCGCCCAGGACCGGCTGCGCCAACGGACCCAGCATGACGCATCGGAACGCGCGCGCCTCAGTGCCATGGTGGCACTGGCACCGGTACCGCTGCTGGCGATCGAAGCCGATGGGCGTTTGGAGCTGCTCAACCGCGCCGCACGCCTGCTCTTTAACGCAATACCGCTCGCCCGGACGACCGATCTCCACGCCGTATCGCCCGATCTCGTGCAGGCATTGGAGAGCACTGGCGGCACTCACCTGGTGCGGCTTATGCTCCCGCACGGCGAGCGGCGCTGCATCGCGTCAATTGCCCGCACGCTCGGCGGCGGGCGCAATACATTGCTGGTCACGCTCCAAAATATCGAATCCGCGCTGGAAGCGAGCGAAGTTGGCGCGTGGGAAGCGCTGGTCCGCGTCCTTGCCCATGAGATCATGAATTCACTCACGCCCGTCGCATCGCTTGCCCAAACGGCGACGCTAATGCTCGGTGAAATCACGCCGCCTGGAACGGAAGACCCGAATTTGCTCGGCCTCGGGGAAGCGCTGGACGCCATCGAACGGCGTAGTGTCGGGTTGATCCGCTTCATTGACGGATACCGCCGCTTCGCGGAACCGCCAACACCGCAAAAGCAGCGCGTTTTGATCAGTGACCTCTTCGATCGCGCCCGATTGCTATGCGGCAGCTTGTTAGAGCGGGATGGCGTGCAGCTGATCCGCTCAGTCGAGCCGCCGCCCCTTGCGATCGACGCGGACCCGGATCTTATCGATCAAGCGCTGCTCAATCTGTTGAAGAACGCGATCGAGGCGGCCCGCGGACAAACCGATCCCCGAGTCACGCTCACCGGCGCGCTTGACTCGGCGACCGGCCGAGCCCTCATCGATATCGGCGATAGCGGCCCCGGCGTGCCGGACGATGTGCGCAATCGGATCTTCGTGCCCTTCTTCACCACCAAACAAGCGGGATCGGGCATCGGCTTGTCGATTGTCCGGCAGATCATGCTGGGCCATGGCGGGTCGGTTGAACTGCTGCCGACCGAGCGCGGCGCGGTGTTTCGGCTGATGTTCTAGGCTAGTTCCACGTCCCTAAAACTTCCCCAGAAAGTCCCGCTTGCCAAGTTCGACGCCGGCATGACGCAGAATGTCATAGGCCGTCACCGCGTGGAAAAACAGATTGGGCAAGACCCAATGGAAGAAATAGCGATCGCCGGTGAAATCGAGTTCCCGGCCGCCGCCGAGCGATAGATGGATCGCCCTCGTGCCGGCGCCCTCGAATTGATCCGGCGTCGCCGTGCCGATAAACGCCAGCGTCCGGGCCAAGCGGGCTTGCAGATCGGCGAGGCTGGTCTCGCTATCTTCATAGACGGGCACCTCAATGCCGGTCAGCCGGGCGACGGCGCCCTTGGCCTGATCAGTGGCGATCTGAACCTGCCGCGACAGCGGGAACATGTCCGGCGCAAGCCGATACGCGAACAGCACGGCAGGATCAATCTTGCGGGCGGCCGCATGGGTGATCGCCTTGTCGAGGATCGACGACAGGCTGCCCAGGATCTGGGTCAGCGGCGGAACGACGGCATCATATTGGGTGAGCGACATGGGGTGATCCTTGAATGGCTGAAGTCTCAGTTTACACGATTCTTCGCCAGCTTGCGCGCCAATGTCCGCCGATGCATCCCGAGCCGCCGCGCCGCTTCGGAGACATTGAACTCGGTATCCGCCAAGGTTTCGTGGATTCGCTCCCACTCCAGGGTCTTGATCGAACTCGGCCGCCGGCCGAGCGACACAGTGCTGTCGCCCTCGACGCGCTGAAACGCCATTTCGATGTCATCGGCATTGGATGGCTTTGCCAGATAATGGCAGGCGCCCAGTTTGACGGCCTCGACCGCCGTGGCGATGCTGGCAAACCCGGTCAGGACCACGATCTTCATCCCCGGATCGTGTTGATGCAGGAGTTTGACGCATTCGAGACCGGACTGCCCGACCAGCTTCAAATCGACCACGGCAAAGCCGGGGGTGGCACGCTCCAACAGCTCGCTGAGCATCTCGGCACGGTCGCATGTCACGACCTCGTAGCCCCGGCGTTCGAACGACCGACCGAGCGCCCGTGAAAAGGCAGGGTCGTCTTCGACGATCAGCAGCAACGGTTTTTCAGATTGCATCCTGCTCCTCGTCCTCAACCGAAAGTGCTCTCATTGGCAATATGATCTCGACCGTGGCGCCAACACCCTGCTGGTTGCTTGGCGTCACCGTCCCGCCCAATTTCCGAATGACATTGACCACCAGAAACAGCCCCAGGCCGCTCCCGGACCGGCTTTTGGTGGATTGGTACGGTTTGCCAAAATTGGCGAGGATCGATGGTGCAAAGCCTGGGCCTCGATCCGAAACCTTTACGATCATTTGATGATCATGCTTGGAGACATGCACATCGACCCAGTCCGGCGAGGCTTCGAGTGCATTGTCGAACACATTGAACAGGATTTGGCGCATCACCGTGTCGGACACGATCGGCGTATCGACGCAGATGGTATTTTTGTAGTGAAGTTCGGGTGGTCTGCGGGTTTTGCGCCATTCATCGACGACATCATCGAGAAAATCCACGAGGGTCGTCCGCTCAGCGTCCTCGCCGCGCGCCTCACCCGCCGCGAGCAGGATGCGAGAGACGATATCCTTGCAGCGGACGAGCGCGCGCTGCATTTCGCCGATTTCAAAGGCGAGGTCTTCCTCTTCCTGAAGCTCGGGCATGCGCTGCCAATCATTCAGGATTACTGATAATGTTGCGAGCGGTGTGCCCAATTCATGGGCGGCCCCGGAGGCCAGCAAGCCCATGCGGACAATATGCTCCTCTTCCACCGATTGCTGCCGGAGCGCCGACAGACGCTGATCCTGACGCCGGACATTCCGATTGATGCGGGTGACAAATAGCACCAGCAGGACCGCGGCGAGCAAGTAGCTGATGAAGCTGCCTGCCATGTCGAGTTCGAACTGATTGAACGGCCCGATCGCACGGCCTTCATCGGGCGGAGACAGGCCGATATCGTGATAGGAGGTGGTGAGAAACAGGAAACAACCGCTGGCGACGGCGACCAACGTCCAGATTGACCGCGGCTCCAACAACACGGCGCCCAGAATGACTTGCAGCAAAAATAACGAAACGAACGGGTTGGTGGCGCCCCCGCTCAGATACAACAATATAGTAAGTGCGATCACATCGATCAGCAGCTCGACGTAAATTTCCGCGCTGGTAATCACCGATGACGTTCGGCAGCGATACAGCGTCGCCACATTGAGCGCGACGAGAAACACAATCACGCTGCCCATCAGCAGCAGCGGCAGGGCGATGCCCAGGCAGGCTTTGACAAACAGAATGGTCGAAACCTGCCCTGCGACTGCGAACCATCTTAAGTTGATCAGCAGCCGCAAATTCTGTTTGTTAGCGATGTCCCGGACCGAAATCGGTTCCATCCCGTCCCTGCCCCCTGCAAATCAAGTGCTGCGAGGGGTAATACTCTGCCGCAAACCTTCAAATCAAAGGTTACGCGTTCTAATATTCCTTTGGGTTCATGCCTGGCATCATGTTGGCATCGAGATGCCCCATAACCCAAAGCGACCCGCCGACCACCATGGCGACGATCACCACGGTGAACACCAAGGCCGCCATATTCCATGATCGGCTCGAGGCCGCGTTCATGTGAAGGAAATAGACCAGATGAACGACCATCTGCACGACGCCGAAACCGACACAGACCGGAATTGCGGTGCCTGACGGTAGCGCGCCAGACATGATGAGACCGAACGGGATAGCCGTCAAAACGACGGACAGGAAGAACCCGATCAGATAGGACTGCACGCTGCCATGATCAGCATGGTCGTCATGGGCATGCGACCCGTGCGACGGCAGGGCCGGCGCGAATTCGCGGCTATCGTCCATTATGCGACTCCCATGAGATAGACCACGGTGAAGACGCCGATCCAGACGATATCCAGGAAATGCCAGAACAGGCTGAGGCACGCGAGCCGTGTTTTGTTGGCATCGGTCAGACCGCTACGCAGCACATGCGCGATCAGGACGAGCATCCACACCATACCTGAAGCGACATGAAGACCGTGCGTACCGACCAGCGTGAAGAACGCGGAGAGGAAACCGGAGCGATCCGGACCGGCGCCGTCATGGATGAGATTGCCAAATTCATTGAGCTCCATGCCCATGAAGCCAAGCCCCAACAGCAGCGTGACGCCAAGCCAGGCGAGCACGGCGGATTGCCGGCCGCGCTCGACCGCCAGCATGGCCATGCCATAGGTGAAGCTCGACACCAGCAGGCAGGCGGTTTCCACTGCAACGTAGGGCAGGCTGAACAATTCATGCGCGTCCGGCCCACCGGCCGTGTTGTTGCGCAGCACCGCAAAGCCGGCGAACAGGGCCGCAAACAGCACGCAATCGCTCATCAGATAAATCCAGAACCCGAGCAGGGTCATGGATCCAGTGTCGTGATGAACGTCGATATCGTCGCTGATAAAGGCGTCCGACGGCTCGGCAAGAAGACGGGCTTGAATATTCATGATTTATGCCCTCGCCAGGATTTGCTTGAAATATTTGCCTTCGGTCTGCGCCACTACGTCTGACGGAACGTAGTAATCGCGGTCCTCATTGAAGCTGTGGATGATCGCAACCAAAATGCCCGTGGCAATGCCGCCGATGGCGAGCCACCAGATGTGCCAGATCAGGGCGAAGCCGAGCACTGTGATGAACGCACTGACCACAACACCGGTACCGGTGTTCTTTGGCATGTGGATCTTGCGATAGGCAGGCAGCGGCTCATTCAGGAGTCCTTGCTCCTTCATCTCCCAGAACGCATCCCGCCCGGTCACCACTGGCTCGGTCGCGAAATTATAGAAAGGCGGCGGGGAGGAAACGGCCCATTCGAGCGTCCGGCCATTCCAGGGGTCGCCGGTCAGGTCGGCAAGCGCGACGCGGTTCTTGATGCTGAGCAGGATCTGCGCGATCTGGGCGGCGATGCCGATCGCAATAATGAAGGCACCGACCATGGCCACGACCAGATAGACATGCCACACCGGGTTATCGACATGGTTGAGGCGGCGGGTCATCCCCATCAGGCCAAGCACATAGAGCGGCATGAAGGCGATGTAGAAGCCGACGAACCAGCACCAGAATGACACCTTGCCCAGCCGCTCGTCGAGCTTGAAGCCCAGCGCCTTGGGGAACCAGTAGGTGAACCCGGCCATGCAGCCGAACACCACGCCGCCGATGATCGCGTTATGGAAATGCGCGATCAGGAACAGGCTGTTATGGAGCACGTAATCGGCCGGCGGGACCGCCATCAGCACGCCGGTCATGCCGCCGATCGTGAAGGTGATGATAAAGCCGATCGTCCAGAGCACGGGCGTCGTGAACTGCACCCGGCCCCGATACATCGTGAACAGCCAATTGAAGATCTTCACGCCGGTCGGGATTGAGATAATCATCGTCGAAATGCCGAAGAAGGCATTGACGTTGGCACCCGAACCCATCGTGAAGAAATGATGCAGCCACACCACGAAGGAGAGCAGCGTGATGCAGACCGTGGCGTACACCATCGACTTGTAGCCGAACAGCCGCTTGGCCGAGAAGGTCGAGATGACCTCTGAGAAGATACCGAAGCAGGGCAAAATCAGGATGTAGACTTCCGGATGGCCCCAGGCCCAGATGAGGTTGACATACATCATCGGGTTGCCGCCGGCTTCATTCGTGAAGAAATGCATGCCGAGATAACGATCCAGCGCCAGCATGGCCAGCGTCACGGTCAGGATCGGAAACGCCGCGACGATCAGCATGTTGGCGCACAGCGCTGTCCAGGTGAACACCGGCATCTGCATCATGCCCATGCCGGTCGTCCGCATTTTCAGGATCGTCGTCACGAAATTGACCCCGGCGAGCAGCGTGCCCACGCCCGAGATCTGCAGTGCCCAGATGTAGTAATCGACGCCGACGCCTGGGCTATATTGCAGTTCCGACAAAGGCGGATAGGCCAGCCATCCGGTGCGGGCGAATTCGCCCAACGCCAGAGACAAATTGATCAGCACCGCACCGGATGCGGTCAGCCAGAAGCTCAGATTATTCAGATACGGGAACGCCACGTCGCGGGCACCGATCTGGAGCGGCACGACGATATTCATCAAGCCGATGATGAAGGGCATGGCCATGAAGAAAATCATGATCACGCCATGCGCGGTAAAAACCTGGTCATAATGGTCAGGCGGCAGATAACCGGCGCCGCCGGTCGAGGCCATTGCCTGCTGGGTGCGCATCATGATCGCGTCGGAGAAGCCGCGCAGCAGCATGACCAGCGCCAGCACGACATACATCACGCCGATCTTTTTGTGATCGACCGATGTAAACCACTCTTTCCAGAGCCAGCCCCACAGCCGGAAATAGGTGATCAGGGATGCAGCCGCCAGACCACCAAAGACCATGGCCGCCACGCCGCCCATGGCGACGGGTTCATTGAGCGGAATGGCGTCGAAGGTTAGTTTGCCAAACATGATCAAAGCCCTTCCGGCTTGGCAGGAGTACAGATCGCCAGCGGTCCGCTGAGCGTGCTCTTGGCCATCGCCAATTGCGCCGCGCGGTCCGTGCAGAGCGATCCGTCCGAACATTTATTGAGCGCGTCGTGATACACATTCACGGATACGTCGCCGTAATAGCTGACCGGCGTCTGTTCAGTCGGCTGTGACAGCGTCTTATACATCTCAGGCGTCAGGGACTGACCGGACGCACGCACGGTCGCGACCCACGCGTCGAACGCATCCGCCGTCAGGGCGCGTGCCTTGAACTGCATGTCGGAGAAACCGTCGCCGCTGAAATTGGCCGACAGCCCAGTATAGTCGCCGGGCTGATCCGCCAGCAGGCTGAGCTGCGATTCCATCCCAGCCATCGTGTAGATCTGGCTGCCGAGCTGCGGGATGAAGAACGAGTTCATGACGGAGCCGGAGGTCAGGCGGAAATGCACCGGCGTGCCGACCGGAAAGGCGAGCTCATTGACGCTGGCGACGTGTAGTTCGGGATAGATGAACAGCCATTTCCAATCGAGCGACACGACTTCGACTTCGATCGGCTTCGTCTCGGAAGCAATCTGGCGATAGGGATCGAGCTTGTGAGTCGAGTTCCAGGTAATGACGCCAAGGCAGGCGACGATCAGGCACGGCACCAGCCAGACCACGAGTTCGATGCGCGTCGAATGTTCCCAGTCAGGAGCAAAGCTGGCCGTCTCGTTCGATGCCCGATAGCGCCAGGCAAAGGCCAAGGTCATGACGATAACCGGCACCACAATGATCAACATCAGCACCGTCGACCACAGGATGATCGATCGTTCTTCGCTGCCGATCGGACCTTTTGGATCCAGCACCGGAATGTCGCAGCCCGCGAGCAAAGCCGCGCCAACCACCGTCGTTCCCACCGCACCGCAGCAACGGAAGACCCGCCGCATGCCCGACCAAAGATCGTCGATACTCACCAAACGCACCCCTCGGATAACGCTCTCGGTCCGCTCTGCGCGCACCGCATTTCCGGCTAACTCACAGAGCGACAAAGCTAAACTTTCTATGTCGGCTACCCACATATCCTGGCACGGGCAAGATCGGGATAGGACAAACGGTCCAAGGGGAGCGTCGAGGTCGTGCGTCGTAAGACGCGTTCTTGTGCAATGCGATGAAGCGCGCGTCGCGATCAATGATCTGGTAAAAGCCGTCCAGTCCTTATGGTCCAAGGGAATTTTTGATGTTCGTGCTGGTCGCTGGCATTGCCATATTTCTGGGCATCCACAGCCTGTCGATGTTTCCGCACACGAGGCGCTCGCTGATTGCATATCTTGGTGCCGGACCCTTTAAGGGGGTTTATTCGCTGATCGCACTTGGCGGTCTCGGCATGATTATGTTCGGCTTCTCGCGCTACCGGGCCGCAGGCATGATCCCGGTCTGGACCCCGCCAGAGGGACTCCGGCACCTGACGTTAGGCTTGATGTGGCTCGCGTTTGTCGCCATCGCCTGCAGCAATCCCGCGCCCGGACGAATCCGCGGCTGGCTGCGTCATCCGATGCTCGTCGCGGTCAAGATCTGGGCTCTGGCGCATCTCCTGGCCAATGGAGACCTGGGCGGCATGATCCTGTTCGGATCGTTTCTTGCCTGGGCGGTATTCGATCGGATTTCGGTCAAGCGCCGCCGTGATTTTGGCGCTCAACGCATTGGCGCCTTCACCGGTGCCGATGCCACCGCGCTGGCCGTCGGAACGATCGCCTATGGCACAATGATTTTTTTGCACCCGCTGTTGATCGGCGTCGCGGTAATCGACCGGTAATATTGGCTAAGATATATTAGGGGGTAATGATTGTCGGTGCGTCCAACCCGCCGGGTGATCGTTTGGAGATAGGCTTGTTTATGCGGTGCCACTGTGCCGGCGCGGCTCGCCGTTCAAGCGGCGCCGCACGATCGATGTTGCGCCACCTCCGCGATCGCATGGTCGCTATGGCGCTGGTCGCGCTACTATCGAGCCCTTTAGCCGCTTACGCTCAGACGTCAATGTCGTGGGATCGCCTTGCCACGCCGCTCGTCGCTCACCTGGACCAAAGGCAAGGCATGCCGGAAGGCCCTGGCACGGCCCTGGCACGCGATCACGACGGCTTCATCTGGATCGGCTCCGAGGGCGGACTCGCCCGCTGGGACGGCTATACGATGCATGTGTTCCGTCATGAACAAGATGATCCGCATTCGCTGCCCAACACGCTGATCCGCCGATTGATCGTGGATGACGCGGGTCAGCTCTGGATCTTGATGGTCAATGGCGCAGTGGCCCGTTACGATGCGGCTATCGATGGGTTTCAATCATATCCATCCGAACCATCGGGCATCGGCAGGCTGCTTGGCTTCGCTATGGATGGCAAGGGCGGCCTCTGGCTGGACGGGCTAAATGGTGTCGCCCGTCTCGATCTTGCCACCGGCATTTGGCAGCGTCAGGATGCCCGCGCCTTAGGAAAGCCGAACGACTATAATAGCGGCTTCACCGCTGGCCGCGACGGCAGCCTTTGGTTTGCACGGGGAACTCGGCTCGCCCGGTGGCGCAGCGGCGCTGTCGATTTTGTCGAGCTTCCCAAAACAATGGAAGATCTACCGGCGTCGGCTTGGGCCGTCACCGCGCTGACCCAGGCGTCCGATGGGTCGATCTGGTACGGGACCTATGGCGGCCATATTGGTCAGGTCGATCCCAGCATCATGTCGGCCCATCTCGTGCCGCAAGCAGCGGAACCCGGCACACAAACATCTGCGATCATCGAGCTGCCAAATGGGAGCCTGTGTTTTGCATTCCAAGAAAGCGGCGGCGCCACGATCTATCACCCAGGCGCCGACCATACTATCCGCCTGACGTCGGCGAATGGCCTCGCGGATGATGATGCGCGATCGCTGGTCGCCGATCCGTCCGGCCTGTTGTTCGTCGGAACAATCCGCGGGGTCGATATTTTTGCGCCGAGCGAGCGCGCTGTTATCACGCTAGGGTACCGACCGGAAGCCAGCAATGGACTGACCGAGGCCGACGTCACCAAAATTCTGCCCCGACCCGACGGGACCGTTTGGTTTGGTTTGCGAAAGCGGGGCATTGACGTGTTCCGGCCTGATATCGGCCGAATACGGTTTGTGCCAATGGCCAATGATAAGCGCGCCGGTGCCGGTGCAAACCGCTTCTATTCGATGACGGCGGACACTGACGGCAGCGTCATAGGCTCTTCGGAGCGCGGCATGGTGCGGGTGGATCCCGCCGGGACCGAGATGCGGCTCTATGATGGCAGCGTGGAGCGCGGCATATCCGTTTTAGTTACGGACTCGGGAACGTGGGTGGGCACATCGGAGCGTGGCGTCGAGAAAATCGATGACACAGGCCAGGTCCTGATGGGCTATTCCAACAACCCGCGCGATCCGGACAGCCTTGCCGATTCGGTCGTCCTCAATCTGATGGAGGCTGACCAGACGCATATATGGGTCTGTATGGCCCACGGCCTCGATCTCTTGGACGTGACCACCGGCAAGGCGCGCCATTTCCGACATGACCCGAATGACCCGACATCGCTGCCGGATGATCAGGTCTGGTCGATGCTGCGTGACCGCTTCGGCAGGGTGTGGGTCGGCACCGGCGGCAACGGGATTGGTGTCATGGATCCGAGGCAATCCCCGGACCACCCGATATTCCACCGCATCGGTCTTGCCCAGGGCTTGCCGAACGCGAATATCGATTCCCTGCTGCAGGATGGTCAAAGCCGAATCTGGGCATCGACCGATGATGGCATCGCCGTGCTTGACGAAACCACGATGACTGTTGAGCGCACGCTGACCCCGGCCGATGGCGAGGTCATCACCAACTATTGGCAGGGCTCAAGTGCCCTGCTGCCGGACGGCACATTGATGTTTGGTGGCGAGGGCGGCGTGTCGATCATCCATCCGGAACGGCTCACGGACTGGACCTATAAGCCGCCGGTTCGCGTGACCGAAATCAAGGTTGGCGGGCACCACCAGGCACCGAACCGGCCGATCGTGCTGACGCCGACCGAGCGCCGGGTTGAAGTGGAGTTTGCGGCACTCGATTATTCGGCGCCTGAGGAAAACAAATACGAGTATCGGCTCGAAGGGTATGATTCCGATTGGATCAATGCCAGCGCGACAAGGCGGGTCGCACTCTATCAGAACCTGCCGCCGGGCAGCTATCGGCTGCTGCTGCGCGGCTCCAATCGCGCCGGCATTTGGGTTGACCCTCTGATCCTGCCGATTACCGTGCTTCCGGCATGGTATCAGACGATCTGGTGCGAGATTGCCGAGATCCTGGGCGTCTTGCTGCTGATCTATGGCGCCGTACAGCTCCGGACCAGCGCCCTGCGGCAACGCCGGATGCAGCTTGAGCGAGAGGTTGCAGAACGGACCCAGCAATTGGCGATCACCGCGGAAACGCTGCGCCTTGCGAATGCCGAGCTTGACCGTCTGGCGCATCACGATCCCTTGACCGGGCTGGGCAATCGCCGACGCTTCCTCCAGATGGCGGACGAACTGATCGCGCTCGCCCGGCGGCATGGTCGGCCCTGCAGTGTGCTGATGGTGGATCTCGACCATTTCAAGCGGATCAATGATACGCATGGCCATGCCGCCGGCGACGAGACACTCCGCGCCGCCGCGCGCTGCCTCGTCGGGGCCTTGCGCGAAATCGATATTGTCGCACGGTTCGGCGGCGAGGAAATGGCCGCCTTCCTGCCGGAGACCGATCTGGCCGATGCGTGCCTCGCGGCCGATCGGTTTCGCCAAGCCCTCGAAAATCTTGACATACAGTACGAGGACAAGCTGATCCATGTGACGGCGAGCATCGGCGTCGCGTCTTGGGTTGAGACCGAAAGCGCCATCGAACCCGCGCTGGAACGCGCCGACATCGCGCTCTACCGGGTCAAGAACAGCGGCCGCAACGGCGTGGCGGCCGAACCGCCATTAGCCCCATCGCTCTGGATACCCGGCAGCGAGACCGGGCAGGGCATCACCCCAAGCTGATCTCGGCTCGGCCGCGCGAAGTGCTCCGGAGTGTACATATCTCAGCCAGGAATACCCTTTCCCTCCCCCTTGCGAGTAGGGAAAGAGAAAGTTTTACATTCCTACCACTCTACCGCGTGAATTGATAGCCGAGGTAAAATGACGCGCGGTCATTGAGCTCAGCATGAACCAGCCCGCGTCCGACCGAGAACAGGATGTGACCGGTATCGCTGAGATCCCAGGTGCCGCCGATATTCGCGCCGGTCGTGCTGACCAGACCGACCGTGGTTGCCGTCTGATGATAGATCTCGCCGCCGATTTGCAGGTTATCGGAGACTTTGCGCAGGAGAGCGACGCCGAACTGCCAGTTATTGCGATCGGCATCGTGATGATTCTCCCAGAACCCGCCGCCGCCAAAGGCAGTCCACTCGCCCCAATCCTTTTGTAGCCAGATCGGAAGGAGGAGCTGCGTATGACCAGCGCCAAGACCGCGCGCAGCATCGCCGGTCGGCAGCTCGACTTGCGGATAGAGTGCGATCTCCGGTCTCCAGCCGTCTGGGTCCTGATCGATAAAGCGATATTTGACACCGATCTCGGTATCGCCATAGCCGGCCTGGATTGTCCCCTCATGTTCGGCATAGGCAAGGCCAAAGCCGACATGCAGCTGAATATCCGGCAGCGCTCCCCAATTGGCATCGACCATCGGCGCGGGCTCGGCGGTGCCCTGCTTCTGCACAAGACCAATTGCGGCGATGTTGATCTCGATATGCCCCTCATCGACCGGTTCGGGATCATCCGTGACGAACGGGGGGCCAGCCCAGGCGGGTGACGTCCCGAGCCACACGGCGATCAAGACCACAAAGACGCGCATCGCATTACCTGATCAGTGATGCCGGAACAGCACGATGATGAAGGGCAAGCTCCTTCGGTGCAATTCAGGTGGAGGCGACGGGAGTTTTGCGCGCCGGTCCGGAGTGAAAATACTTCAGGGCACAGGATCTAGCACCAGCAATTTAGCGGTTCCCGGTTTCGCGACAAACTTGACCGTCGAGTCTGGCGGATTAACATCCTCCGCCGTGGTCAAAAAGACTCGCCCAGATGTCGGATCCAACGCCATGGTGCGAGCCCCCGGCGCCGTTTGGATATTTGCCATCACGCTGTAGTGCATAGCATTGGCACCATTGATGACCGTCAGGGTACCGTCTCCATTTGAGCTGAATGCCCATTTCTGCCGAGTATCGAAGGCCGCAGCGTCGGTGCCTTTGCCGATTGGCAGCGAAGCGACGATATAGCCTACATCTGAATCGACCACCATCATCAGCTGATTGACACAGGTCGAGAATAGCCGATGTAAGACCGGATCAATCGCAAGCCCGTGCGGCGATTCGCACGCCTGAATCGGCCAGCGCGCTTCGACCTTGAGTGACGTGGTGTCGACCTCAACGATCCAGCCGGTGCTTTTGAGAGTGAAGTTTTGGGGTTTGCCCTTTCTATCGAAGTCAAAAAATTCGCCTGGGATGTCAATATTGATATACAGCTTGCCTTTGCCATCGGCGGCGGCAAATTCAGGTATGCCGTCGAGAAAGATGCTAGCGATGACAGTCTGGCCCACGGCATCGATCGCTGTAGCATTTCTGCTACCGCCATTAATAGTGAACACCCGCTTGGAGGCGGGATCGTAAACTACAGCATCCGGGCCAGCACCGGTCTTCAGAACCTTGACGGGCTTCAACGTCTTCAGATCGAAGATGGTGATCTCGTTACGATCCCCGCTATCGGCGAACCCAATGCCAAGATCGGCAATGGCGACGATGCCGTGCGACTGGCTTAACCCCTCGACGTGACCGACCACCGCGCCAGCATCCGGGTCCACGACGGTGATTTCGGTCCCATGGGAGATGAACACGCGGTGTGATACCGGCTCATAGGTAAGATAATCCCACTTGTCCGGCAGGCCGAGCGGGATCGTCTTCGTAATCTTGTACTCGGGTGACGCCGCCCGCGCGGATGCCAGAAACAATCCAGCGAGCGCGACGCCCAACAACAGCTTTACGATCTGCATTACTTGACCTCAAAAAGTTTAGCCATCGAAACGACCCGATTTTCGGTGTCATTGGCATGAGTCAAATGCTCGGCGCGTCCGGACGCGCGTTGCAGGTGACACTATGACGCTATTCTTGAGTTGCGCCATGCACGCGGGGAGGCTAGGAGAGCCTTAGAGGTGAGTCACTCTTTCTAAAGTCATATAACTGTCTTGATTTCACAGTAAAAATGTCATTTTCGATCGGTCAGGAGTTCGCCGCGATGTTGAAACATATGAGCCCTTCGCGGTTGATCCCTGCACTATCGGCTGTGATTATCGGCATTGCCCTGCCGATGGCTGCTCTCGCCGCCGACTCCGGCGCTGATGAAAATTCAGCCGGCTTGATCCGCCGCGGCAACCAGATCAGCGTGCCGCAGAACTCGCCCTATCGGTCCAGGCTTGTGGTGAAATCGGTTGAGACGGCGCTCCTTAAGCGGCCGTTGGTGGTTCCCGCAACCGTCGAGGCCGACCCTGCAAAGACCGTGAAGCTGCTGCCGCCGCTCTCCGGCCGGTTGATCGCGCTCAAGGCCGGGCTGGGTGACGCGGTCACTGCTGGCGAGGTTCTCGCCATCATTGAGTCACCGGATCTGGCGCAGGCCTATGATGATGATGCTAAAGCGGCCTCAATGCTCGACCTTGTTCAGCATGCTTACGACCGCCAACGCGGCGTGACCGGTATCGGCGTCGGCAGCGCCAAGGATCTCGAAAGTGCCAAGGACGCGCTCACCCAAGCCGAGGCGGAGTATCGCCGCACCGAGGCGCGTCTCAAAATCATCGGTCAGCTTGCCGACCCGAAGGACGCCTCACACAATCTGATCGTCCGCGCACCGGTTAGCGGCACCATTACCGAACTCGATAGTGCCGGCGGCAGCTACATCAACGACCCGACCCAATCGCTGATGACGATTTCCGCGCTGGACAGCATTTTCGTCACTGCGAGTGTCGCCGAGAACGATATATCAGCCGTTGTCATCGGCGATGAAGCGACGATCCGCTTCATCGCCTATCCCAATGAGAATTTCACCGCAAAGGTGGAAGAGATAAGTGCCGTTCTGGAACCCGATACGCGCCGTACCAAAGTCCGTCTCGCCTTTGCCAATCCGACCGGCCGGTTCAAGCCGAACATGTATGCGACGGTGACGTTCACGCGCCCCGAGATTCCGCAGCTCATCGTGCCGACATCGGCGCTGCTGATGAATAACGACCAAACCACGGTGTTCGTCGAAACCGCGCCCTGGACCTTCGAACGGCGCGCGATTGATCTGGAGTATCAAGCCGGCGATGACGTGACGATTCTGAACGGCCTTGCGCTTGGCGAGCGGGTGGTGGTCAAGGGCGGGGTTCTGCTGAATGATTAGCAAGCTCATTGAGTTCTGCCTGCACAAGCGCATTATTGTTATCATCACGGCTATCTGTTTTGCCGGGTTCGGCTATTTCTCTTGGATGCGGCTCTCGGTCGAGGCCTATCCGGATCTGGCCGACGTCACCGCACAGGTCACCACGCAAGCGACCGGTCTCGCGGCCGAAGAGGTCGAACAGCAAATCACGATTCCGCTGGAGCGGGCGCTCGCCGGGACGCCGGGCCTGACCCATATGCGCTCCAGCAGCACATTCGGCCTGTCGCTGATCACGCTCGTGTTCAAGGATGGCGCCGAGGATTATTGGGAGCGGCAACGCGTCACCGAGCGGATGCAGCAGGTTACACTGCCCGCCGGGCTACAGCCGTCGCTCGATCCGGTCAGCAGCCCCGTGGGTGAGGTGTTTCGGTATACGCTTGAATCTGACTCGAAAAACCTGATGGATCTGTCGGAGCTTCAGCACTGGGTGGTGATCCCGGCATTGGGGCAGATTCCGGGCGTCGCCAATGTCGATAATTTCGGCGGCTTCACCAAGCAATATCAGGTCGAACTCGATCCACAGCAGTTGCTGCATTTCGGCGTGTCGCTGAACGACGTGGTCACTGCGATCAATAACAACAGCCAAAATGCCGGCGGGAGCCGGATCACGCGCGGCGAGCAGGCTTATGTGATCCGCGGCATCGGCATGGTTCATTCGCTGCAGGATATCGGTGCGATCACCGTGACCCAGACGAACGGAATGCCGGTGCTGGTGCGTGATCTGGGCAAGCTGCAATTCAGCCATCAGGAACGGGAGGGTATTCTCGGCAAGGATAATAATCCCGACACGATCGAAGGCATTGTCGAGTTGCTCAAAGGCGAGAACGCGTCGGAGGTACTAAAGGGCATCCATGCCAAGGTCGAGGAGCTCCAAAAAAAGCTCGATCCGATGGATGTGCATATCGTGCCCTATATCGATCGCGA
>Ga0116226_10002376_pt1 | contig 16369 bp, 10 predicted proteins | sample S1TSphfallax_FD_89692 | JGI IMG/M metagenome (GOLD analysis project Ga0116226, IMG submission 89692) | Host-associated microbial communities from peat moss isolated from Minnesota, USA - S1T2_Fa - Sphagnum fallax MG | ecosystem: Host-associated > Plants > Peat moss > Unclassified | place: USA...
ACATCATTCTTTACCACTCAGACCAGTTTCGTGCCGACTTTGTGGGTGCGAATGGGCGCAATGGGTCAGTAAAGACACCGAACATTGACGCGATCGCAGCGCGGGGAAAGAACTTTACCCATGCAGTGACGAACCAGCCGGTGTGCTCGCCGTCGCGGTCAGTACTGATTACCAGCCGCTATGCAACAGAGACAGGCGTATGGCATAACGGTCTGGAACTGGAGAAGACACTACCAACGCTGGCGACGGAGTTGCGCAACGCGGGCTATACCGCGAACTACATTGGCAAGTGGCATCTGGCACTGGGTAATCCAAAACTGGGTGGGACCACTGGGCCGGTGAAGGCGGAGGACCGCGGCGGATTTTTGGATTTGTGGGAGGCAGCGAATGCGATTGAGAACACCTCTCATCCCTATGAAGGGACGATTTGGGACCGCGACAACAACCCGATCACCTATAAAGACGAGTACCGCGTAGATTTTTTGACAGACCGGGCAGAGAAGTTTTTACGGCAGAAGCAGGACAAGCCGTTCTTTCTGATGATCTCGCAACTTGAGCCGCACCAGCAGAATGACATGCATCAGCCAATTGCGCCGAAGGGATTTGCGGAGCGGTATGTAAATGCAACGGTGCCGGATGATTTGCGGGCGCTGCCGGGCACATGGCAGGCACAGTTGCCGGACTACTATGGGTGCATTGAGTCGATTGATGCGTCAGTGGGTCGGCTGCGGAAAGTGCTGGTGGAAGAGGGGATTGCAGAGAACACAATCTTTGTATTCCTGAGCGACCACGGGTGCCATTTTATGACGCGCAATCAAGAGTACAAACGGAGCACGCATAACAGTTCGGTCCGTGTCCCGCTGTTGATTGATGGACCAGGATTTACCGGGACACAGGAGATACCGGAGCTGGTGGGACTGATTGATGTGGCGCCGACGCTGCTGGAGGCTGCCGGTGTGCCTGTGCCGCCAACCTGGAAGGGACACAGCCTACTGCCATTGCTGCATGATGCTGAGGCAAGGGCGAGCTGGCCAAATGAACAACTGATCCAGATAAGTGAGTCGATGACAGGGCGGGCGATACGGACGAAGGACTGGACGTATTGCATTGCTGATCCTAGTGGATCAACGACGACGGCAGCGAGCACGAATTATCACGAGTACCAGATGTACGATCAGCGTGGTGATCCGAATGAGCTGGTGAACCTGGCGGGACGCAAGGAGTATCGCGAGAAGGCGAATGAGTTGGGTGCCCGGCTGAAGAAGCTGCTGGTGGCAGCGGGAGAAGCGGAGCCGGAGATTGCGCCGGCCAAGTTGTATCCGTAAAAAAGGACCTGCTGAAACAGTGATATAGATATACCCGCCTAAAGATATTGATCGGGCGGGTATAGTTTTTGGTATGAAGTTTATTGCTGTAAGCAACTGTGCAGAGAGGGAAACATGCCACTGAGTCGGCGCAACTTTCTTCAGCGAATTGCGGCGGCGAGTGCGGCGCTTACGCTGCAACATTTGTATGCAGCCGCACCCAGCCGTAAACGCAAGCCGAACATCGTAATCATCCTCTCGGATGATGTGGGGTATGGAGACTTATCATGCTATGGGGCGACTCATGTGCACACGCCGAGGATTGACGCGCTGGCAGATGCGGGGCTGCGTTTTACGGATGCCCACTCTGATGCAGCGACGTGTACTCCATCACGCTATGCGATGCTGACTGGCAGCTATGCCTGGCGACGTGACGGAGTACAGGTGCTGCCGGGTGATGCGAAGCTGCTGATTGGTCGCGAGCAGCCGACGATTGCATCGGTGATGAAAGAGGCGGGTTACAGCACTGGCTTGGTGGGCAAGTGGCACCTCGGGCTGGGGGATGGCGAGATTGATTGGAACGGAGACATCAAGCCGGGGCCGTGTGAGGTGGGCTTTGATGATGCATTTTTCTTTGCTGCGACGGCAGACCGTGTGCCCACGGTTTATATCCACAATCATAGGGTGGTGGGGCTGGATGCGAATGATCCGATCAGCGTTTCATACAGCCACAAAGTTGGCGATGAGCCGACCGGCAAAGAGGACCCCGAGCTGCTGAAAATGAAGCTGAGTGAAGGACACGATGGGACCATTGTGGATGGCATCAGTCGGATTGGATTTATGAGTGGGGGCAAGTCCGCGCGCTGGAAAGACGAGCAGATGGCGGCGACCTTTACTGGCAAAGCGGTTGAATTCATTGAGAAAAACCAGCACGGGCCGTTCCTGCTTTATTTCACTCCGAGTGACATTCATGTGCCGCGTGCACCGGCAGCAGAGTTTGCCGGGATGAATGAGTGTGGAGTGCGCTGTGATGTGATCAGCCAATTGGATTGGAGTGTTGGGCAGGTGCTGGACACGCTGAAGCGGCTGCGTTTGGAGAAGGACACGATTGTGCTATTTACCTCTGACAACGGGCCGGTGGTGAATGATGGCTATGATGATGGCTCTGACAGAAAGCTGGATGGACATAAACCGGGTGGGCCATTCCGCGGTGGGAAGTACACGGTGCTGGAGGGCGGAACACGCATCCCGTTTATTGTGAGTTGGCCGGGGCATGTAAAGCCGGGCGTATCGGATGCGCTAATCGGGCAGGTTGATCTGCTGGCGAGTTTAGCTGGGTTGACGCGCCAAATATTGCCGCCGGGTAGTGCTGGGGACAGTGTGAATTTACTTCCCGCTTTGCTGGGGGAGTCGTGGCACGGACTTGATTCGCTGGTTGAAGAGGCAACGGTGATGGCGATTCGCGAAGGTGATTGGAAGTTGATTGATCGCAGTCAGCGCCCGGGTACGCATCCACGCACAGGCACGGGAATATCCCCTGAAGCCTCTGCGCTTACGCGGATGCCGAACGAACCACAATATCCGACTGCGATGGTGGAACTTTACGATCTTAAGAATGATCCTTTTGAGAGCAAGAACCTGGCAGCAGAATATCCTGATGTGGTGGCACGGTTGCGAAAGAATCTGGCAGAAGTGCGGTCAGCGGGACATAGCTGATAATCGGGGATGATTACACCTATTTGGTATTAGCATCTCGCATAAGGACTGACCGACGTTCTTCGTATTCTTCTTTCGTGATCTCACCAGCAGCGTATCTCTTTTGCAGTAGCTGGAGAGGGGACTGCATGACCTGATAGCTTGCACGTCTTACAGGCATCAAAAAAGAGAAGAACAATATCCAGAGGAACACCCAAAAAAACCACCAATACGCATGCATTCCCCAGAAGTAATTGTTGTAAAACATTGAGGCCTCCTCAAAACGCTGTGCCTGAGACAACCAACCAGAAATATTTTTTAAGGTGGCAGCATCCAAGCCTAGAACAACTATCAAACAAAGTGATAGGAGGTATCTGAGCAATTGAGAACAGACGCTTGTGAACAATGTCTTAGAGGGTCGGGCCGCAGTTTAGCCAGGGCAATGTGAAACAAGTCAACTCGCCGCAAACGGGCCATGCAGGTCGTAAGCGATCTGGGCCACTGATGGGTCTGCGCCGGCGACATCAATCTCCCACTCCAGCCAATTTCCGCGTGTTGGCTGAGCAAAGCCAATCTCATAAGATGGCGGAAACGCAGCGAGCAAGCGTCCATCGCGATAAATCTGGACACAGGTGTCATCCCGTATGGCCATGCGATATGTGCCCGATTCGGTGGGGACTGTGGTGTCTTTCACAGGCTGCCATGCGCTGCCATGCCAATAAAAAACGCCCTGGTTGGTAACGCGCAGCCAGTAGCGATTACACATGGTACAGCCACTGCGCGCATAGGCACGGAGCATAAAGTGGTCGGTGTCAGCAGCGCCCAGCGTGATCTTCGCTTCAACGGTGAATCCACGCTCAATATCAAGCGCATCCGTGTAACTATCAAGCCCATCCAACGCGCCGGTGCGTTCATTTGACCAGACATTTCTGGTTATACGGAACGGTTTCATGGCTTCTGACGTTATCACGACTGGCAGTATTTTTTTCACATCCAGCGTCTTTGCTGTGGGCATTGGACTTGGGTCTTTTGGCGCCGCCTTGACCCATGCCAAGTTGAACGCATAATGGTTCATACTGCTGATGACGTGGATGACACCATTGCGGGCCTGGGTGATGGTCACATATCCGACTGGCTCACTCGCGCCCGGACCCATGTAGATGCGGCCGTTACTCATGCTGGTGACACCATGATCGCCCTTGCCGTCGGTGAGGATGCGCCGGTCAGGCCAGGTCGTACCGTCATCATAAGAAATGCAGACACACAACTTCGCCAGCTCGCGGTCAGTCTTTTGCTGTGGCTTCAGCTCACTAACATCAGGCAAAAATGTTGCCAGCACCAGTGGGCCTTCTGCCAGCCGCGTCATGGAAAACCGCTGCGTGTATGTGATGGGTGGCAGCACAGACGCATGGGTCTTCCACGTCTTGCCATAGTCTTCGGTGATATTCATCGGCATGTGACGATCAACATTGTCGCCGCGCCCCAGCGCCATAATCCGACCATCTTGCAACTCCACAATGGATGCATGGATGCCATTGAAAGTGCCGCCGGTGTCTTCCCACGTCGCACCTTGGTCCTTGCTGAGCCACATGGTGGAGTCGACACCTGCATCCGCACCGAATATCCACCAGCCATTGCGAAGCCGTACGATCGGCTGGCAGACCATGTTGCGCATTCCAAAGTCTGGTGCAATGTAACGCGCTGGTGTCCATGTAACTCCGTTGTCTTTTGACTCGCGCAGAATGATCTGCAGCGGCTCCCAGTTATGCAACTGCGCTGTGCCATTCAAGTGGTACAGCGTCTCGTTGCCATCAAACGACAGCGCTGGGCAATGATCGTTGCGGTCAGGCGTGTCCCAGAACAGATAGGATTCTTCCCACTCCTCTGCACCAAATGGCAGCCGTCCTGCTGCTACTGACAGCTCGCGGCCCTGCTCACGCGCGCAGGAATACCATATCGCCAGCAGGTCGCCATTCGGGCATTCTGCTAGTGATGTGTCGTGGTTGTGATAGTGATAGAGCGGCCCATGCGCATCTTTTGGTATCTTCACAAACTGTCGCGGCCCAACAAAATAGGGCTGTGTCGGATCAGGGCCCTGCTTCACTGCATCCAGCGTTCTTGACTTCACTTTAGCGGGAGCTATCTTCAAGGGGACATTCACCTGGGTGCGAGATGTTTCCATGTCGCCGCAGGCAACGCGGAACCCAATGACAAAGCTGCGCGTTTCCGGTAGTGCCGCAGAACGGTTTGCCGAGCGCAAATAATAGGCAAATGTTCCATGGCTGCCGCCACGGGTCACTTTGAACTGGCTGTAATTGAAGTCTGCGCCAGTCTGCGTCGTCTCCACGGCATAGGGCGCATACCAGTCCTGCACCCACTCCTCCACATTGCCGTGAACGTCATAGAGTCCCCACGGATTTGGTGGTGTTTGACCGACGCGCAGGCTCACCCTGTCCGAGGGGCTTTGAAAGTCCGTGACCCGCGCATTCTTCAGATAGTAGGCCGGCAAAGTGTTGCCGGTTGAGAAGAGCGTCTTGGTGCCCGCGCGCGCGGCATATTCCCATTCTGCTTCTGTTGGTAGTCGGTACGGTTTGCCCTCACGCTGCGCCAGCCACTCACAGTAGGCGACAGCTTCATGCCAGCTTATATAGATCACAGCCTCATCATCGCCGTTTGAAAATCCATGCTTGCCGCGGAGTTTTTTATGGTCGGGATCAAACATTTCATACTGCTGGTTGGTCACCTGCGTCGATGCAAGATAAAACGGCTGTGTAATTTTTTTCTGCGATGTGGGATGCTCATCTGGATCACCATCTTCAAACAGCACATCGGAGAGGACAAACCGCGCCGAATCACCATGCGGGAACATGGCCTGCAATTCTCCGCGCGTCATATAGGTCAGCCATTCGCACATCGCCAGCGGGACTTTATTCAGCCCGCCCATTTCAAATGTGCCCGGAGCAATTCGCACATACTCCGCACCGGTCGAATCAAAAATTGATGGGGCGGACAATGCTGACAAAGTACCCGGTGCAGCGGCACCAAGCAGCTTATGCATTGCTGAGAGCTGGGCCGTCACCGCAGCCGCCTTCACAAATTCGCGCCGCGTCCATCGCTGGTTATTCATTCCGTCCCACTCGTTTGAATTTTGCGTTATAGCAGTTTAGTCGCGCCGCAGAGATGTACTTCAATCCCCAACTCAGCCATCATGGCAGCTTTTACTGAAAGCCCTTTGTCGGCCAACTCCGCCGTAGGTGCATACACAATGTTCACGTGGTTGGCGCGGTGGCGGGCCATAAATTGGTCGCGATTCACAGCGTGCAAAACGGTATGTACAATCGGCCACTGGTAGGTGGTCTCGCGCCAGCGCCGCTCCGTCTCCTCTGCGGGGAGTTCAACCACGCTCCCGCGACCCATATCTACATGCAGCTTGCCGCCTTCCACAAAGACGCGGCTCCAAACAATCTCGCCCGGCTTGCCAATACCCTTCAGCGATCCGCCACCGAGGGGAAAATACATCACCGGTTGCCGCTCACTTTTCGCCCCTGCATAGCCACCAACAAAATGGTTCGGAGGGGCCGCGCCAGAGATTTGCAGCAGCCACACAAACTCATCCAGACCTTCGCTTTTGTATTCCTCACCCCAGCGCACATCATGCAGCGTTGTTGAGGGGTCCAACTTCAGCGCGCGCCAGCAATGGTTAGTGACCAATGCATCCACACCGGCACACTCATCCACTTCGTTGAAATGCACCACAGGCACACCAGGATACAGCTCGTCTTTTTTCCCCTTTGCATAGACCGGGGGGCGCTCACGATTATTCAGCAATCCTTCGACTAGGTCGGACGCGGCGGTCATGTCCTTTAGTCCCTGTTGATACTGAATGCCAATCGCGTCACAGCCATATTCATGTGCCATGCGCACCGCAGCCACGTACATCTTGCACTGCTCCAGCACCTGCTCACGGGTCAGATCAGCGTATGGGTCATCTCCATAAGAAAATCCCACGCCTTTAGCCACCAGCCACTGGTACACTCGCTGCGCTTCGGCATCTTCCACTGTCCGCATCTTTGCCACCAACGCAGACTGGCTCAGTCGCTCCTTGTATATCCCCGCTGGGTTCAGCAACTCATCATCAATAATGGCGTTGTACATTCCCATACAGCCTTCATCGAACACGCCCAATATAGCCTTGCGCTGCTTCAACTGGTTGGCCAGAGATATACCCAGTTCATGGCTCTCATCTGGCAGTTTGTCCGCGTCCAGCGGTTGAACATGGGTCTGGTCATGACTAATCCTGCCGTCCTTCAACCATTCCGCCAGTGCATTATTGAAGTAGTCATCCGTGAAGTCCTTGCTCCAAATGGATGAAAACTCAACGCCTGCTTTTACCAGTGATCCGTTCAGGTTCAGCAGTCCGACCAGCCCCGGCCATTGCCCGGACCAGTTCGCCACGGTCAATATTGGCCCACGATGGCTGCGCAGTCCCGGTAGCACATGGTGGCTGTACTGCCACGCCGCGGTTGCAAACACCAGCTTTGCCTCAGGATGGATATTCATGAACACGTCCATCCCCATCCGCTGGGATGAGATAAAGCCGTGTTTCTCTTGTTCGTTATAGGAATGGGCGCGCACCAGGGTATGTCCGTGCGCTTCAAATGCAGCCGTCAGCTTTTGTTCCATTTCATGCTGGGCTGGCCAGCATGTTTGGTTCGCAGCCAGCCTCAGGTCGCCACTGGTTACCAGTAATACTTCTTTGGCCCCAGTGCCTTTTGCTGCAGGCCCCGCAATTATGTCTTTATTCAGTGTCATAGCCCTAAAACTCTACCGATAGACTGGCGTGTCAGCCCACTCAGCACTTGTACCCCACTTCGCTAAATACCATTCACGAAGCCACGCTGCCACTTTTTTACCTTCTGCCAGTCGCCCTTCGGTCACGGGTTGGGCAAATGTTGCGGGGAGTACTCCGCGCGCCTCCACCATAAACTTCAGACCCCAGGGAGTAGGAAACTTGTCCAACTGCACAATAAACTCGCTCAACACCTTTGTAGCATGGCTGAATTCTTTTCCTTTAGTCTGGTCACCCAAAGCATAAAGCTCTTGGATCGCTTCTGGCAGCGCACATGCCACACCGGAGACCACTCCATCACAAACGCCCTCGCTTAAAGCCCCGGCCAGCGCATTGTCATTGCCTACGATACGACAGGCATCCACTCCATGCTTGGTCAAATCGCGAAGAATTTCCAGTGAACCACTTGAATCTTTAATTCCGATAATGTTCGGGACTGTTGTGATGAGTTCCCGAACTGTTTCTTTTTCCAGCCCGCTGGCAAACTGCGGCAGGTTATATAGGAGAATTGGAAGATCAGTGCTGGCGGCGACATCTTTACAAAACAGTGCAAGGTCTTCCTGTTGATAGGGAAAATAATATGGCATGGGCAGCAACAGGCTCTTCACGCCCTTTTTCTGTGCAACTTCGGCCAACTGCACCGCAAGCGAAGTCCCCGGAGCGCCCACTCCGCACAATATATCTGCCTTGCCCTCACTGGCCTCCTGCACCACGGCGATGATCTCACCCAATTGGTCTGGCGAGGTCAAACAAAACTCGCCCGTCGCACCATTTAGAGCGTATGAAGTGATGTTTTTAGACAACAAAAAGGACACCAATTGCTGCATCGACTTTGCATCAAAACTGTTGTCTGCCAGTCGGGGAGTTAATGCCGCCGCGTAGATTCCCGATATTTGTTTCAAATCACTCGCCTTTCTGCACATCAAGCCAAAAAATTGCCATTGTAAAAATATACATATCTGTCGGCCACGTGTCGACATTTGTTGTGTAGTTGTTGTAGCTTGTTTGTATCGACTTGGGCTTGCTCTTCTTGCTACTGATACATGCACATCGGTTTGAACGATCATCAACCTTTTGCACTCATGTTGTATCGGCTTTCGTTGTATCTTTAATAGGTATGTCTCGTATGTCTAAGAAATCTAACGGTACTCGCGATCCATCCATCCGGGAAAAGGCATATCTATATATTCAGGAACGCATTGCCAATGGCACCCTTGCTGCGGGCAGTGGCATATCTGAACTTACACTAGCCAAGGAGCTCGGCAGCAGCCGCACTCCCATCCGCGAAGCGATGAACCAGCTTGCCGCCGAAGGTCTGCTTGCCCAAAGCCCCTCCGGGGGGATGGTGGTTTCGCAATTGACCCGTGAGGACATTATTGAGCTTTTTGAACTCCGTGAGGCGCTTGAGGTCTATGCTGTGGGTCGTATTGCCCGCGTTCCTATGCGCATGGCGGACATAGAGCGTTTGCAGCATTTGGTGGATGAGATAAAAATTCTGCTTGAAGAGCTTGAGCAAAGTAAGCAGTATGCTTTGGATGAGAACCAAATGAAGCGCTTCCTCTCCTGCGACTTTGGCTTCCATGCTCTGCTAACCAGCATGACGCGGAACTCCAAACTACAAAAAGTCATTGGTGATACGCGGCTCCTGATTAGCATTTTTGCCATCCCCCGCAGTGGTCACGATGTGGAGACACTCAAAGGCATTTATGCCTACCACCAGCGCATTCTGGATGCAGTTGCCAAGCAGGACGCCGAAGCCGCCACCATCGCGCTGACCGAGCATATCCACGCCAGCCAGCGTGAGCGCCTGAATGAGTATGACCAGTGGAAACGCGAAAATACTTTCCAGCAGTCCATGCCAGCTTTTTTTGGCAACCATAATCTCGTGTCATAGAAATAATTTCATTTGATATAGAGGATAGGCCTCATCGCTAACCCATACTGCAAACTTGCTGAACGCTCCTCCTACAAATGGTTTGTCGTCAGCATTTTGTGGTTTGTCTGCTTCTTCAACTACGCAGAGCGTCAGGCCATCTTCTCGGTCTATCCGCTAATCAAGCAGCAACTGCATCTTTCTGACGTCCAACTCGGCTTTATCGCCGCGTCTTTTATGTGGGCTTACGCTCTGGTCGGCCCCATTGCTGGCTGGCTCTGCGACCGGCTGCCCCGCAAGTCTGTCGTTCTCGGCGCACTCATCTTCTGGTCCATTGTCACCGCCTCCACTTCCATCGCCCACTCTTTCGGTCAGCTTGCACTGTGTACTGCACTCGGCGGACTTGGTGAGGCCTTCTATTTTCCTGCTGCAATGTCCCTCATCAGCGACTATCACTCGCCCGCCACCCGTTCCCGCGCCATGTCCCTGCATCAGTCCGGCGTGTATGCTGGCACCATCGGTGGTGGCTCTGCTGCGGGCCTGATTGGCGAATACTATGGATGGCGTTCCAGCTTCATTTTTTTCGGCTGCTGTGGTGTGCTGCTTGGTCTGGTACTTTGGTCTCTGCTACGCGAGCCAGCGCGCGGCATGTCAGACCACTCCCTGAATATTTCTGAACTCACCCTGCTGCCAGCCAGCAAAAACAGCATTCTCACCAGCTTCTATCAAGTTTTCCGTCAGCCTGTAGTCACACTGCTTATCTTCATATTTATGGGGGCAAACTTTGTCGCGGTCATCTTTCTTACGTGGATGCCCACCTTTCTCTACCAAAAATTTCACATGAGTCTTGCTATGGCCGGCCTCAACGCTACGGCCTATCTCCAGATGGCATCTGTGCTGGGCGTCTTCTCTGGCGGCTTTCTTGCCGATGCCCTCATCCGTAAAACTTCCAGTGGCCGCTTCTTCACCCAGTCCTTTGGGCTGCTGTGCGGAGTGCCGTTCCTCTACATTACTGGCCGCACAACTTCTGTCCCTGTTCTGGTCATCGGCATGGCTGGCTTTGGATACTTCAAAGGCATGTACGATGCCAATATCTTTGCCAGCCTGTATGACGTTGTCCAGGTCCGCTATCGCGGCACCGCTGCTGGCATCCTGAATTCAATGGGCTGGCTCGGCGGAGGATTTGCTCCGGTTATCATCGCCCTCGCCGCAGCGCGCTATGGGATGAGCCTCTGCATCAGTGCGACTGCCGCTATTTATCTGCTTATCGGCCTGTTGCTGCTGACTGCGCCACACCTTCTAAGGCGAAAACGGTCTGAAATTTCCCAACCAGCCAACTGACCGATTCACCAACAATTGGATTAGGACATCTGACCGAGGCGGTTCTTGACGGCCTTTAAAACGCGGGCGTACACTCAATCCACTTTAGCGAACGTGTATTTACAACGCATACACCACAATGTCTCTATCCCAATCTCTGTGAGTCCCATGCCCGTGATTTCCAAGTCAGTCAATGCTGGTCTGCCTCAGCGAAAGATCAATGCTCCTATAATCTACTGCTTGTTGCTTGCTGCCTTTTTTTGCTACCTCACAATCGGACTTGCTGCGCAATCACCCACTCCAGACTGGCCCACCAGCAGTTATGACTCGCAGCGCGATGGCTGGCAGCGCAATGAAACCAAATTGGACCCAGCGAATGTTCATGGAATTAAGCTGCTTTGGAAAACTAAGACTGACAACGTCACCATGGGCATGCAGTCCTTTCGGGAGCCACTCATCATCCCCGGTGTCACCACCGCCAATGGCGTGAAGACCCTAGCAATTCTTCAGGGCAGCGCGAATAAAGTTTATGCGCTCGATACCGCCGACGGTGCCATCCTCTGGCAGACGCAACTGAGGTGGTCCTCGCCCAAACCTTATAACGCTAGTATCGACAACGGCTTCATCTGCACCAAGGCCTCCACCGCCACGCCAGTTGTGTCACCTGCAGGAGCCTCGGAGCGGTATGTTTATTCCCTCGGTACCGACGGCTATCTCCACTCGCTTGATCTTTCCACAGGCGTTGAATCGAAACCCGCCATGCAAATGCTGCCCGGCCCCTATGGCAAGGCATACGGACTAAATCTCAACAATAACATCGTCTACACCGTCACCGGACAGGGCTGTTATGGTGTGCCAAATCTGCTATATGCCGTTGACCTGACCACGGCCAAGGCCTTCAATTCAGGAGTGAAGCAGGGTGGCATCTTCGGCACCGCTGGCCCGGCAGTCGGCCCGGACGGCACCATTTACTTTGAGACGGGCGACGGCACCTACAACCCCGCCACCGGTCAGCTTTCCACCAGTGTTCTCGCCTTCACCGCCGCTAATGACACCATCACGCTGAAGGACTACTACACTCCCACCAACCATGACTGGCTTACGATTCGTGACCTGGACATGAATGTCACGCCGGTCATCTTCCCCTACAAAGGCCGCGATCTTGTGGTTGAGTCCGGCAAAGAGGGCCGCTACTTTTTGATGGACAGCAAATCTCTAGGCGGCCCGAACCATGACACTCCGCTCGACCGCACTCCACTCTTTTCCAATGCGAATGTGAATTATGAGCGCGAAGGCACATGGGGCAGTCTAGCCAGTTGGCAAAGTAAAGACGGCACACGATGGGTGCTCGCTCCAATCGGTGGTGTGCCCGCCATTCAATTTCCCATCACCCACGGTGCTACGCCAAATGGTGGCGTCATTGCGATGAAGCTCACCGACAAAAACGGCAAGCTTTCACTTGCACCCATCTGGCTCTCACGCGACATGATGACCGCGGAGCCGCCGGTCATCGCCAACGGTGTGGTCTATGTGCTGGCTGCGGGCGAATTCGCCGGCCAGGCTGATGACATCAATGGTGGACTTTTCAGTTGGAAGGACCGCGTCAAGCGTTCCATCCCGGCCAAGCTGTATGCCCTTGATGCCACCACCGGCAAGGAGCTCTATTCCAGTGGCGACCAGATTACTTCTTTCCTGCATCAGGCCGGCATTGCCGTCGCCAATGGAAAAATAATCTTTGGCACCTTTGATGGCACCATCTATTGCTTTGGCCTGCCATGAGATTTGCTTCTGTCTCTTGTGCCACCGAACATGCAAAGAAAATTATTAATTAGGTTGACGCAAAAACTTATGATGCCAAAATTGCCAAAACTCTCGATCTCGTCCCTCACTCTGCTTCTTGCCGGAGCATCCCTTCTGCCCGCCAACGCTCTCGCCCAGCACGGCCAGTGGCACGTTGCCGATGGCAATCCAATGCATGACAATTCGCAGAGCACTGAATCGCAAATCAATCTGCAAAGCATTTCCACCACCTTCAAATTTCTTTGGAAGCTAAAACTCGGCGATGGCCCACCCGCATCCTTCAATGAATTCTTGTTTACCCCCAGCATGATTAGTTCACGAGGATTCAAAGACATTGGCCTATGGGCGGATTCCAGCAACGTCTATGCCGTCGACTATGAACTTGGCACGCTATTCTGGCAAAAACATTTGGATGTGAAATCTGCGGGCGCGTGCGGCACAGCCACCGCGCAAATTCTGATGGAGCCGCCACGCATCATCCGCTTCGGTGCCAAGTCTGCCGCACCTCCTGCTGGTGTAAGGCCCACACCGCCGCCGCCGCCGCCTGCCGCTGCTGACCGTTGGATCGGTGCTCCCTCACCCGGCGGTGGTTTCGGACTAAAGGGCATCTATGTTCTCACCAGCGACGGCTATCTGCATGAGCAAATCATGGCTACTGGGCTGGACTATGCCCCGCCTGTAAAGCTGGTTCCCACACCGACCTCAAAAATCCTTGGCCTCAACATGAATGACAAGGTCGTCTACACGGAGTCCACCGGCAGTTGCGCCGGCGCATCCAATGCCGTCTACGCCATTGATTTGAATACGTCGCAGCTCCTCATCAGCAGCTATCCATTGAACAATCTCACTCCGGCAGACATCGCTGGGCCTGTTATTGGCCCCGACGGGACAATATATATATCCACCGCCCCCGGCACCGCTGCAAACATCCATGCCAGCAGCATCATTGCGCTCTCTGCGAAAGACCTGAAGCCGAAAGATTGGTTTACCATCTCGAAAGCCGACACCCTTACCGCAATAGACATGAATGATGTCGACCACGGTCAGCATCTCAATCTCACCCCCATCGTCATTAGCTATAAAGATAAAGACTGGGTCGCCGCCGCGGGCAAAGACGGCTCCATCGTGCTGCTTGATGCTAACTCGCTCGGTGGTGCCGATCATCATACTCCGCTGACACAAACGCCCAGCCTTTCCACCACTACTCCGGTAAAGGCCTGGGAGGGCCTGGCAAGCTCGCAGGACAAGACCGGCAATCTGTATCTGTTGGCTTCCATTGCCGGGCCCCTCACGTCAGAGATCAAGTTCCCGAACAGTGCCGGGACTCCAAGCCACGGCAGTATTGTCGCCTTTAAGATCGACACACAAGGCCCCGCACCAGTCCTCAGCCCACTTTGGGTGTCGCATGATCTTCTCAATCCCGCGCCGCCGGTCATCGCCAATGGCATCGCCTTCGCCCTTGCAGGTGGAGATATAAAACACCACGCCACCCTTTTCGCCTTTGACCTCGCTACAGGAAAACAACTCTTTTCCAGTGGAGACACAATCTCTAGCTATTCACAACTTTCCGGCCTTTCCGTCGGCGACCGGCACATCTTCTTTACAACCCATGACAATACTCTGTACTCTTTCGGAATTCCGTTGGAGCACTAAACTCTGGCACCAAATCAGTAAGAGGTATTTCATGTTGACCCGTTCGCAGATCCAGGAAGTCATCGAAGCAGGTTCAGGAATTCTCCGGTTGGCCCCGTGTTGGGTGCCGCGTTCTTTTATGGTTCCGGGCCGTCGACTCAAGCTCCACCCCGATGACCTGTATGCATTTGGAGGACATCGCGGCGGCATTAATGAACGCTGGTTTTCCTCCACCACAAAGGCCTCCAACGGCCCCCACACCCGGCAGGATGAAGGTCTCAGCTACGTCCGCACCACAAATGGCGAAAAATTTCTCCTCAAAGAAGCAGTTGATACAGCGGGCGATCTCCTGCTCGGCGAGGATGTAATGCAGCGCGAAGGAGGATGGAACCTGCTATGCAAATTTTTTGACAACATGGGCCCCATCCCCCACCACATGCACCAGAGCGATGCCTTTGCCAAACTCGTCGGCCAAAAGGGCAAGCCTGAGGCATACTACTTCCCGCCGCAGTACAACCAAATCCAAAACAATTTCCCCCACACCTACATGGGCCTCGAACCCGGCACCACCAAAGAGGACATTCGCCGCTGTCTTGAAAAATGGGACCAGGGAGACAATGGCATTCTCTTCCATTCCCGCGCCTATCGGCTTCAGCCGGGCGCTGGCTGGCAGATCAATCCCGGTATCCTTCACGCCCCTGGCTCACTCGTCACGTATGAGCCACAGGTCAACAGTGACGTCTTTGCCATGTTCCAGTCTGAGGTGGAAGGCCGCATTGTTGGCTGGGAGCTAATGACCAAAGATGTCCTGCCGCCATATCACCGAGACCTCGATTACCTCATCTCCATGCTCGATTGGGAGGCCAACGTCGATCCTGAATTCGCCAAGTCCAACAAGACATTTCCGTTTCCGGTCAAACCACTTGCAGAGATGGAGCATGAAGGCTATCGCGAAAATTGGATCACCTACGGCACTGCTGATTACTCTGCGAAGGAACTCACTGTGCTGCCCAGGCGTACTGTCACTATCAAAGACAACGCGGCCTACGGAGTCATCCTCACTCAGGGCTACGGCAAACTCGGTACCCTGCCCGTTGCTACTCCGTCCATGATTCGCTTTGGTGAAATGACCGAGGATGAGGTCTTCGTCACCGCACAAATCGCCAGGGAGGGCCTACGCATTGAAAACCCCAGTGAAACTGACCCGCTTGTGCTGCTGAAGCATTTCGGCCCGGGCAATCCTGATGCAGGGCCCCTCTGTAAATAACTGAGTCCATCATGATTCCAACCACCCACCACCGCAAACCCGCCATCCACAACGCCATGTGGCCCGGCCTTGTTGGCAAGGGGGATGGCACTGAACTCATCATCGACTTGGAAACCATGCTCGACCTCACCGCTGCTGCTTCGGTCGATGGTGTCCGCTTCGACGGTGTTGATCTGTTTTTGGCGTCCCCACACACCAGCATTGACTCCACTGACTCTGACCTAAAGCGCCTCGCCGACAGCATCGCCAAACGGGACCTAGTTGTCGGTTCACTGGTTGCTCCGGTCTGGGGAGCCACTGGCGGCGGCCCGGCCATGGGGTCTGAAGATGATGTAAATAAATTTCTCGCTCAAGTGCGCAAGGCATGTGCCATTGGTAAAAAACTTCGTGAACTCGGCATCCGCAACTACGGCATCATCCGCATTGACTCAGCAACCTCCGTAGCAGACTGGGCCACCAATCCCACCGCCAACACAAAGCGCATAGCTGATACTTTCCGTCAGGCCTGCACCATTGCCGAGGATCACGGTGAACGCCTCGCCGCCGAAGGCGAAATCTGCTGGGGTGGGATGCATAGCTGGCGGCACATGCTGGATTTGCTTGAACTCGTTGACCGCCCGCAGACCCTC
>Ga0116226_10002377_pt1 | contig 16368 bp, 13 predicted proteins | sample S1TSphfallax_FD_89692 | JGI IMG/M metagenome (GOLD analysis project Ga0116226, IMG submission 89692) | Host-associated microbial communities from peat moss isolated from Minnesota, USA - S1T2_Fa - Sphagnum fallax MG | ecosystem: Host-associated > Plants > Peat moss > Unclassified | place: USA...
ATGTAAAATATTTACTAAATATATTATTGCCATACTATAAGTTTATCCAAGCTATCTTGTTGTACTTCTTAAAATTATTACAAATGACATTGAGTATTATTATTATTATTATCTTATTTATTTTTATAGATGAATTTATAATAAAAATGAATCTTTCATATTATCTTTGACTAAATTTAAGAAATAATAATCATTTATTACATGATGATGACGATCATGATAATATTAAAGAAAAAATATTAACATCATTACTGAAATTAAAACCATTATTCCTATTGAGATCATTATTATTATTATTTGATTTTGATATTTATAATTTTAGACAACCAATAAAATTTGACTGAATAATAAAGATATGAATAACCAAATAATTAATTTAAGTTAGTAAACATTTATAGTAATACTTTTATAATATTTTCGATTTTTATATGAATTTATTTATTTACTTGTACTAATTACTGAAATTATTTTAAAAGGTTTAGTGTATTTACAAAGAACTAATTTTTTATTAATTAAAAATTTAAATATTTATTATAATAGTACATAATAACTATAAAAATGACATAATAATATCTATAATAATAAAATATCCAACCTAGGCTAGCTACAAGTTATATTATTATTATAAGATTCAATTTTTAAATATTATTACATTATAATCAATTACTGAAACATGATTTTTCATTATTTTAAAATTTTATAATAGTTATTATAATAGTTAGTAAGAAATTCAAATAAATTATTATATAAATCCAAATTTTATTATCAAAGGAAAAAAATTATAATAAATTAATTTAAAAATTAAATGGTTATTATGATAATTCACAAATAGTTACAATAAGTGAAATAATACTATGAATAATAAAAATAAAATAGCTAGGCTTAGCTATCAACTAGCTATTATAATGTTTCAATTAGTGGTATTATTATTGTTAAAAATTTATTTTTATATGTATTAATAGCTATAAAAATGAAATTTTATTGTGAATAATTATAATAAAATAATTATCTTATAGTTTATTAATTAATCTATTAGTTAATTACTTAGCTAGTTAGTTACTGACTTACTTATTTTATTTTATTTTAAAATGAGAATTAAAATATGGGATAAAAAATTGATTTGCAAATAATTTGTGATTAAAATGTTTGAAAATATGGAAAAAATAGAGAAAAATATCCCTCTAAAACCTTGAAGTGTAGGTGGGACTACATGTGATGAAAGCATGAATTAACCCAACGTACAAAACTTAAAATCTTGGATCAATATTTTAAGGCATCTCATCATGCAAAATTATGAACTATTTCATTATCAAGAATTTAAATCAAGAGTTACTAATTAAAGAAAGGTTTCAAGCAGATGTGGTGAAGGAAGGTTGCTTATTGTTTGGAGCCAAGATTTCAAAAAATTGAGCCAAAAATCAATGTAAGAATGGTGGTGAAGCAAAATTAATGAATTGCATTGTTATAAGGGCTTTGCAAATATGTAAGCTATTGTTTCCATACCATTGCCAGAAGTTAAATGAAAAAATTTGAAGAAAACTTGGTAGGAAATTCCAAGTTATTGTGAGCCAAGTGATGGGACACTCAATTCCTTGATCACAACTTCAATTTTTGTAGGATTTCAAAACACTTTCGAGTGTGTTAATATATTACATATAAGAATGATCAAAGCTTTAATTCACATCACACAACATACATATTAACAATTGTACATTCTACAAGACATCAACAAATCCACTTTCCAAAATGTTATTTCCAACTTGCAAAGATGCCTAAATACCTAGTGAGTTTGGTATTTTCACCCCAATTAATGCAAGTTAAATTGTTCTTTTGTACAAATTGAAAAGCATTACATCAGTGGTGACAAGTGAGGCTCATTGTAAGACTAATGATTTTGTTTGTTTATGTGCTTAATTTGTTGATGATGCTTTTGTTGTGTTTATAAAATTGATTGCAACATGACTACTAATATATAAATGTTGTTGCTATAAGCTACAAAGCCTCCTACACATGAAATGTCACACAACAATGATACATCCAAATGTACACACATGAGAATCATTTGCAAAACAATAGATCCATAACAAGTGCAACTTCATTTGTAGAGTAATGTCAACTCATGTTTCATAATCAATTCATGTTAAACAACTTTAGTTAATTTTTTTATTGAACTGACATGTTAACCAGTAGTTATCGATTAGGTACATGAAAACTTACCCTTATGCATAACCATATGATTATTACCAAAAATATTGATAACTCAACCAACACCCAATTCTTTTTGGAAAAAAAACCTACCTAGCAGTCATGAAAAAAAATCAAGAAATGGCCAACCTTGGTAAATACCATTGAGCCCCAAGCCTCTAACCTATGGAAAATGTTAACAATACAACATTTGGAATAGTTTTCCACATTTTTCCCATAGATTTTTATCACCGTTGCCACGCTTTTGATGATTCATATCATGGACTGTATGTGACAAATTTGTAACAAGACATGGGAAAATTATGGGTTAGATGTGTGGCAAAAGTGTGGGTTATAGAAGTGTGATAAACTGCCTGGAAATATTGACTCATATCCACATTTTTGCCTCAACACCATCCCACATGTTTTTATGAATTTTCGACATTTGTAACTCGAAGGTTAAACCAGACTATGCTCATATTATCCCCCTTTTACCCTCAAGTTTTCACAATTATGACATAGATGTTAAACCCAACCTATTCCATTCATTTTTTCAACTTTTCCACACAAATGATAGGTAGGCTAAACCACTCTTGGCTCGATATATCCCACCTTTTCCCCTCAAGTTTTCCACATTATTATCAAAACAACTCCCACATTTTCCCCTCAAGTTTTAATGTTATTTAACTAAAAGTATCCCCACATTGTTTTCATTATTAACAAAGAGTATCCCATTATTTTCCCTCAAGTTTTTCACATTATTTAACAAAAAACATCACACTTTTTTCTTTCAAAGTTTCAAAGTTATTAACAAAAGGTATCTCACTTTTCTCAAATGTTTTTCATGTTATTTAACAAAAAGTAACCCATTTTTTTTCATTGCTAACAACATGTATCCCATTATTTTCCTTCAAGTTTTCCACATTATTTAACAAAAAATTACACTTCATTTCCAAACTTTTTCACCTTATTTAACAAAAAGTATTGCATCGGTGCCTTGGTGATCACCAACGTTGATTAGTGTTTTCTACTCACCAAACAACCAACAAGGCCAAATGTTCACATACAAATCCGCCCTAATCAAGACAAAATTTTATTATATTGTACATCAATAAAGTTGTACTTTATTGTATGTACTAAGTTTACCATTAGTGCACCTTAACAGTGTGGTCCCAACAACAGTTTTGTCTGCATTCGCCTCACAATGGATGGCTCACTCTTAATCTTGCAACTAAATACACAAACCACATATATGAATCATCAATTCATGATCATGAAAACCTAAAAGACATGAAGTGGATAATCATGAATTAAACCATGATTATTCACACGTGCAAATTGCATTTGCAATTCTAGTTTCAACAATAACACCATCTACTCCTTCTGCAACACCTAGAGTTTTTGCATATGTCCACACCAAAACACATAGAATATGTGAGTGAAAGAAGTTGTTGATCATCTACATTTAGTTGCACAACTTGAATATGACATGTTTAGTTGCTAGTGTTTTACAAAGAGATGTTCATCATGGAACCACCCACGAGCTGAAGACATTATTGTCTATAAGGGCCTCATGCACTATGAGTTATAGTTTGTACATACAATACACCATTGGGGTTTGAAGGAAGAAATGTAATTATCAATGGTAGCTTGTTGTGTAGTAGTGGGTAGCATTCGCACAACATGAATGTTAAGGATATCTTGAGCTAGATGCATCATGTTTTCAACCTTACTGTTGTGGTAAATTGCATTGCACAAATCAATAAATCCATACATTGAAGCATTAAGAAGTTGCAACATTTGGCTCAATACTATTAGGGTTTGAATCTAAAAGATTTAGATTCCACAAAAAATGCATGTGAGTTCACAACAAAGGTTCTCAAAAAATCTCATGAAGAGGAAAATGATTGATGGGATTTTAAATTCTTTTGCCTAGTTGCTTCTTCTTCTATGGCATACATGCTAGTGTATTGAACATAGGGACTGCAAAAACAAAATGGAAATCAAGTTGAAACTTAGTCATGACAGTAGTCATTGATCTTTGCACAACAGTAACTTGCAACTTGCAACTTGCAACATGCAATTGTGTGACCATGGAGATTAACATTACATGATGATCAATAGTTTAGGGATGGAGTTGTTGGAATTACTTTTACCTATAGCCTTAATTCCCCAATGAAAACCTTTTTTGTAATGGGTTACAAAGGTCCCATTTCCCATTTTTTTCACAAACGAGTATTTCAACACCGCACCAATTGGTCCATCATTGTCTCACAAAGCACCCAAATTCTTACAACCTTGAAAAAACTCCAAATGCAATATAATTTATGACATCTAGGGATCAATCGAAAAAAATGGGTGGAGGATGGGTCTGACTTAGCCTTTCAAGACCAACTTGGTATTGCTTAATGGATTTGAAATTGATTTTTCCAGAAATTTTTACACATTCAATGCAAGAATTGTTCAATCAAAAGTATTAAAATTAAAATCACCCAAGAATTTAGAAATCAGTCTAGACTTCAATTGCATTTTCAATAACCATTAGGTGATGCTTCAACTTTTAGGTTTTGAACACCCTTATGTATTATGTACTTGTTTCTACTTTATTAAGGTTTTTGGCATTGATCTCACTAATTCAACTCCCACATTCACCAATGCCTGATCCTTTAGACCACTTCATTAGAGATTACAAATCTATCCATCAAAATATTTCATTACAAATAATGTCTTGTCCCCATAAGAATTAATAGAATGTAATATAAAGTCATTGTGACATGACTTTCTTTTTTATCGCATTTTTAAAAATGTGAGGGATGTTGAAATCCATGTATACTTTGCAAAATAAATAGATGGTGTTAGCACCTATTCTAATGTCTTTAAAAAAGATTAAATCGGTAAAATCTATGGCAATTTAGTAGGTAGGACTAAATCAGACATCCGACTTTGTTGTTGATCCTATAACATTATTGTCTTTTACACGTGCACTCAATGTGAGTCCATCAAAAGTCGCAAAGAAGGCCTTTGTGCCAATGTCACAAGCCTTCTTCAATTCCATAACAAATGGTTCTTGACCATAAAGATCTATTTGCAATAATGGAACTACATAGTTACAATCAAAGCAAAATGTAAACCTAAAGTTTAGAAAATGTTTAAAAAATAAATTTAAAAAAAACCTTACATATTTCTTTTCAAAGGAACGTGTACCACCACTACCAAGGTGGTTGGTGATAGTCAGGTGTGTTTTGACAGCACGTCAATTTTGGTCCTGCCATAGAAGGTTTCCTTTGTTTTTTGTGACCTTCGCTGCAAGAAAAAAAAAACACAACAATTACATCAATATGTCCTGAACCCAATCCTAATCCTAATTCTAAACTGGAAATAATTTTTAAATAATAAAATTATCAACCAAAATTACCTTTGAAGGACGCCCAATTTGCCTTTGAACACAAGTTCAGGTGCTCTCCATTTTCCTTTGCAACTTTCAAGAAAATTTTACATCGTTGGTGTTGCGCATTCCCAATGTGCTAAATGACAACATCAACATTTCAGTTCCCTCCAAAATTGTGCAGCAATTTTTTTATGATGGTTGTTGCTACCTTGGACTTCTTTTACACTAACCATTTGACATGATAGTCATGTAGGTAAACTTGGCATAACAAACATACCCTTGCATCAAAGGATTTCTGAAGGTCACCATTGGGCAATCGATGACGGTCAACATTCATTTTCAACTTTGGTAGTTTTACCCTTTGTTTCTTTTTTGCAACCTCAACCTTTGTGGTAGGTGCTGCTGCTGCTACCTCCTCTGCCTTCACTATAGGTGTTGCTACTTCCACCTTTAGTACAAGTACTATTGCTAGTACCACCTTCGCCTTCACTATAGGTATTGTTGTTGTTACTACTCTTGCACCTTTCATCGCCACTTGCATTTTTCCTTGTCTAGGGTTTCCTATGAACAATATTGGAACAACCAAAACACACACAAGTTTTAAGATCTTGATAAACTCCAAAGAGTTCAAGGCAACTCACATAAAATAATTGAACAAGATTTTTTGCATAATGGAAGCAAACCCACTATAAGACAAAAAAGAAATAACCAATGCTTTTGTTCATGGTCTTACAACAACCTCAACCTGATTGGAGAAGTTTAGTGTCTCCCATCTTCATGATTGTGATAAAATGCCTCGTGGTGGGCATAAAATACTTAAATGTATGTGCCTACTTTCTTTCTTTTTAATGAGATTGTAGAAAGGAAGGTGGGACAGGGGACCCGTTTAAAAACAAAACCAAAACCAAATATGCAAGTGATTAAAAGAATGCAAAAACTTAGCACCCCCCAAACATAAGAAAAAAAAAAAAAAAACCTTATAAAAACTTAGAGAAACCTACCAATTCAGTAGCATGTGGAAGGTTCATCATTAATTTTTGGATTGCTTTCTTATTTCCAAAAATGTCAACAATGGTGAACCAAGATTGGGTCAATTGCATACAACAAAACAAAAGTTATAGACAATTTCAAGTTGAACAATTTTAAACAATGTCAAAAATTAACAAAACAAAAAGGGAAGACACACAATAAGGGAAGCCTTGGCTTGCAATGAGGTTGAAGTGGATTGGTGCATCCTTAATGAACAACTCCACATAATGGAGTAAGTACATGCCATAATCATAATGATTTTGCTATTGAGGGATCTGCAAAATCACAAAGTAAAAAATCTAGTTAGGAAAAATTGTTGTTTCTTTTTATTTTAGAAACCTTGCAATAAAAGAAAATCATACCTTTGCAACAATGTACCGCATTTGTTGAATTGTTGACTTCATCTCATGTGAATCTAGTTAGGAAAAATTGTTGTTTCTTTTTATTTTAGAAACCTTGCAATAAAAGAGAATCATACCTTTGTAACAATGTACCGCATTTGTTGAATTGTTGACTTCATCTCATGTGAATCATGCAAGCTTGTAGAAGCTTTTTGAATCCAAACCTTTCGTAGACATGTTCGAAGATGGTGTTCTACTTATTTGTGACCACCCTCTAAGGAATCTAGGTGTAGAATGCATGATGTCTGCATCTTGTCATCTTGCCCTAGACTTTCAAGATGTGGGATGATGACCATGCTCCAATGTTTGTTTTGATTGATCGAAATCACGATGTAATCTATGAAAAGCAGATCCACACCATGACTCCATTTTTGCAAAGTTGTGAAATTTGCATTTTGTTCCTTGCATTAAACGAGTTTGGAGTAGAAAAATGGTTGAAGATGTAAAATCGTGAATCGAAATGTTGTCTTTGCAAGTACTTGAAATATCATGATTCATTGTTTTCTGACATTTGAATAAAGAGAAGTAGAGATTCAATGTTTTCAAAGATTTAAATAAAGTAGAGTAGAATCTTTGGATATGTACTTACTTCAAATAAAAATCAAGGATGGTGTCATTAAGGAATTGCTTGGGTTCCAATGTTTTGTAATCATGTTTCTTGATGGTGATTACATCTAAATCACCATTAGGATATTGCAAATCATACTGCATATGTCAAGAGAAAAAAAACATGTTAACATAAACAAACAAAACAACATTCAACAATCGCTTTAGAGTAAAACTTTGCAACACACATGTGATGTAAAGTAAAAACAAACAATTTGGAATTAGACCATGTTCAGGAGTGGTTGCTTCAAGGAATCAGAACTAAGAACTTTATACTTGCATGTGACAAATGTTGTTTAAGTCATAAACAATTTTGAGAACCTATCAATCGAGACAATATTATGCTTAAGTTAAAGAAGAACAAACTTCTCCATAAATGGATAGTCTGAGAACATTTGTTTCATGAATCTTTGTTTTCTTTTGTGCTTCCTTCTATTTGGTTGGAGAAAAAACACAATAATAAAGTACTCACTGGGTTATGTGGGGGAGAGGTTTGCTGGTTTTTAGAGATCAAGATATATGTTCCATGGCCAAGCTTCTACAACAACATTTTTGCCCTTCGCTTGCTTGTGGTTACTACAGTCGTATCCCATTGCCATTGTCTACAACAACAATAAGAAAAAATGACGAAAGCATAAAAAGCCGGCAACATAAGAGACAAAAAGCAGAAAGGCAAGCCCATCATCAGATGTTTACATGTTAGGGTATCATGTTAGGAAAACATGACACCCTAACATGTTTTCCTAACCGTGCTTTTCCTTACCCTATCAAGCTCTATGGTGTGCCAACAATTTGTATTACACATGTTGCATCCCTGCTTTCAGATTTTTCAAAAAAATTTGAATCGCAAAACTTCATTTCGAATTATCAAAAAGTTAGGCTCCAATGCAACAACAATAGTAGGAATAGCTTCAACGTGCTTGCTTTGTCTCTCCACTCAACAACAAAGAATGAGTTACTGTCGAAGGTTTGTTTTTATGGATCGTCAGAGGAGGACGGTGCTTCATTTGGTGTTGTTGCATCAAAAACAATGAGGGTGAATGGAGTTGAAGAATTGGAGCAGGAGTGGTATTGCAGGAAAAAAAGGATCGACTTCATGTGAGAAAAAATGGAGGAATGACATGAGTGCAAAAGTGGAAAGTGTAACACAAGTGTTTATTGAGCAATTGGATACTACTCACAAGGGGTTGTGTGCATGGAATAACAACTCATGTCCAAACACATTGGCATAGTTACCACCTACACCCCTTTCAGCTATGTTGGGTGCCTACACTGATCGATGTGAAGCACTGCTACAACAGTCTGCTCTCCTAGTGATATCCAAATCTACCATCAATCATATGTTCAATCATGGTTCTGAAGTTGATCAATTGTTGACCCAACCAATTAATTCAATGCCCATGCTTCTTATTCAACACAACCGTAGTTCCAATAGAAGTGAAGAGGTGTTGCTTAATAAAAATCGAAAGGCATTCTATTAAGTTATGAAGTTTGTGGTACTTAGTTTCATCTTTTGGAAAGGGGAATAAAGTGATCTTTCAACAACTTATTTTTTTCACTTTCTTTAACATGGCAAGTGCAACATGCAATAACAATTTGTGGTTAGGACCCATGGTTCCTACTTTACATTGTTGATGTGGGGAACGATCTATAGTGCCATCAACAAAGAATAATGGATGCATTGTCATAGAAAATATAGGGATATCCCATGAACCAAGCCCAATTGTCATGATACATGATTAAGGTAAGCCATAACAGATTTGTGGACATAACAAAGTGGAGATACTCCATTTAGTTGCTTTTGACCCTGCATAAGTTGTGTTGGACTACAATTTGTGTGGTGCAAGTGTGGGTCTATGGAAGTTCACAACCATAGCATGTCCCTTTCCTTTGTTAGTCCTTAGAATGGCATATATGGCTAAACTAACAATAAAATACATAGAGACAATAATGATAGGGGCTAGTAGCAAGAAAAATGGAAAAAAGGATGTGGGCCAAAGAAGCAGGGGCAAATATTATGTAGAGGAAGATAAAAGATTGTTGAGAGTTCAAGGTGTCTATTCAAGGTTTGATACTTAACAAAATATGTGTTTGTAAATCCTAATATACCCAATTATACATCTTAGAATATGCAAAATACACTTTTGTATATTCATAGGGCTATAACTAAATTGGTCACATTTGCAACTAACGTGACATAAGTTGTTCATTTTGGATGAAAACCAAAATAAATGTTGCTCATATGGAAAGATGAAAACCATAATAGTTGCAAATTAGTTGTAATGTAATCACAAATATGACCAACATAAGAAATAATTGCAAAAACGTCCAAATGTAGTTGCATGTAGTTATAAATGATTGATAATCACATGTAGTGGTTACATTTTGGCCAATTTCTACTAATGATATGGCAAGGTTTATAGGAGCCATATGTTTTATTGAAAATGCATGGCATTATTATGAAAATTGAAGTAATAATAGCCATACATTTTTCATATGGCATTGTTAGTGTGATAAAAAAATTGAGCATCCACTATGAATTACAAAAGCAAGTATATGAACTAGAAGTAGAAATATTATTTAAAAAAAGAGATGTCATGTGCTGCAACATGCATAACTAAAAGCCACTTCCCTTAATAGGTCCTCAACTAATGTTCAATTATACACTATATCGACCTTGAAAAGAAATCACAAAGTAATTTGGAATGTGTACTAGAATTCAATTTGGGAAACTCAAGTTTTAATAACATTGATTAATCCTCCCTTTCAGAATTTGAAATAATTCACAAAAAAATTGTGATGCTTTAAGAAGTTGGGAATGTTTGCATAACCTACAAACGTTGATTTCAATTACAAGAAAATTCAATGGTTAGATACTCATACTTGATGAAACAAAATGTTGTTGTGATAATTCCACACATTCAAAAGATTTGATCAATTTAGTTAAGGGAACTTCATTGTACATGTGAAAAAATGCATAGTCCTTTGTGATTGCTTGTGATCAATTGCCAAGTTAAAGCTTTAGTACAATTCACTTTGAATAGGAAATGCAATTGACTACATATGTCTTTTCTTCTTCTCTAGGTGCTTCCATTTATATGCACACATCACTAATTTACCAAGGTTGTTTATGGAAACTTAATGTTGTTCTTGCATACATAAGAATATCAACAAATCAAAGTCCATGTTCAAAAGGTATTGCAATATAGTTGAACACACAAGCTACAAGAAAACACAACACCATTGATTACATATTTTAATGTGCATTGATGATAATTGGGTGGATTGAGAAAATCAAAATGTAAGTAGAATAAATATTTTTCAAATATAATAATGCAATTTTGTCAAAGACATGGAATTTGTACTTGTACACCAAAAACCCCATTTTTTAGCATGAATTGTTTCAACATGTGTGGAAGTTCCCTCGTAATTTATGGTTGACTATAAATAATGTTTTGCACACTCTTTGGAAGCAAATACCTATTGTGGGATTCATTAATAATTCCTAGCTCCTTAAGCCACATAAGTAGTATATTTGCACTTGTTCTTAACATAACATTCAAAACTATCTCCACTACCTACAATGCATTGGATTTCTAAAAACCAAGACTTGTATTTGAGCATGTTAAAATAAAAGTGCACTTTTCTATCTAACTTGCCTTTGGGTTTTTCTTTCTCTTCCATCACAAAAGGGTTTTCACAACTATTAGTTTAATTAAGGAACTTTTGACTTGGAAAAATCCACAATCAATTATATTTGTCTTTTATGGATATAACATCTTTTTTGAAATGTGCATAGGCACTAAAGTTGACATTGGCTAATGCCTTATTATCGACGAATGATTATTTGAAAATTACAACATGCATTGAAGGGCTCAAATGTAGGAAGTATTATGAAACATCAATTGCTTGGACCCCTATGAATGTGTTTGCAATGGCATGTGTGTGCTTGTGAGCTACCAAATCCTTTACCTATAGGTTGCTCATGAAAGAAGGTAAGTTGTGCAACTTGATGACACAATGTTGAAAACTATTGACATTTTGAAACAACTTAAGCTACAAGCAATTCACAATATTGTACCACATATGAAACAAAAGTAGTTGTATCAAGCGTCCATTATGAAAATAAACACAAATCCTACATTTGGTTCAACTTTGTATATCATGGAATTCATAGAATTGGAGACTTGGTATTTGTTCCATTTTCCATGGTCCCCAATGATGTCAAAAGGTTCTCTAGTCTACAATTTTGTAATGAATATATGATTCCAAAATATTAGTTAGAACATTACAAGTCCATGTCAAAGCTTAGGATATAATTTGCTCTTTAGTTGTAAGCATGATGTTTTTGTCAAACATTTTAGCTTGGAGTTCAATTATGTTAAGTGTTGCTAAGCTAAAATTGTTGTGCTCAAACATTTAAGTCAACATCCACCATAAACAAACTTGTTTAAAGAGGGAAAAACTTGAATGATTCTGTAAATTAATACCTAGCCCAATCTTCTTCATTTGCAGTTTTGATATTTAATAGTTGTAAAAACCTATGCATGCAAGCTTGAGGTCCCATAATTACAAGGATTTAGTATTTTACATGTAGATGAAGTGATACATAAGGCATGTGAGGTATGTCAATTTTGGAACAAGAATTTTGTGCCTTGGACACTCCGTATGAACTTAACAAATAAAAGGATTTTCATGAAGTTTTGCCCCTTGAATTTGACTGCACTAAAATCCATTGGACCTTATGCTAGTGGTCATAATGAATGTAGTAAACTCTCTTTTGTAAGGATTTTCATGAAGAACAATATAGGACTTTGATATTGTAGACAAGATTTGGGATGGAACTTCGTGAAGAAAATGTTACTATGCATACAACAAGGATTGACCTCATTTGTGGGAAGGAGGACTTTGTAAACAACATGTAGCTTTCAATTAATTGCTTTCATTACATATTTTTAATTTCAAACATTTTGTTATTCACATTGTTGTCTTATCCAAAGCAATAGATTGTGGTTTATCAACAATTGTGCCCTCATGATATGTTGTTCATTGCAATTGGAACATAAAGTTGTTTAATAACCATGTGTTGTTTTGCCTTGTCACATATGTCACATGTTCCAATATATTGACTATAGTGTCCATTTCTTCAAGATAGGATTTCAATTGCAAATCAAAAACATCCCCACCACACAATGTTGTTTCTTTTCATCTTATCATTTAGCTACTACTCTAGAATCATTTTTTTGCTATGGATGGCTTATATTCTTAGTTGATTCAAGTATGATTTTTTATTTTTATTTTTGCAAATTTGGTGCATTTGTATTTCTAATGATGTTTTTAAAAAAATTCCAAAGAGAAACAATGTGGATGATTTAACTATGTTCCTTGATTACAAGTTGAATTTTTGGGGATTACATTACTTATATAAATATTGATCATCCTTATAGAAATTGAACCACTTTAATCATATCAAGTTTACTTGTGCTAATATTTTAAGAGTATGAAGAATTCAAAATAAAGAAGATAATATTAACCTTTCTTCTACTAGACATTTTTGAAAACAAAATTGTCTATGTCTATTCCAATAAACTAGCGCTAGTAGAGCTTCCTAGTTGCAAGCATGGTCAAGTAGACAAAAAAATAGTCTACCCAAAATGCAATTTAAAAATGATATTTTTAAAAATGTAAACACATGAATGTAAACGAAAAACTTGTGAAAGTAGAAATATGAAAAGACATGGCCCTCCATTTAGTTTATGGTAAGATGAATACAAAATTTGAAAAACTTTGGTATCATAAATTAGGTGAAAAGTAGATTTGAACTTGATAGGGCCAATTTCATGTTCAAAACCTACTTATACACTAGAAGTTTTATGTATTACAAATATAACATGCACAATTTGATAGTACACACATTTTTTTTAAGGCTCCATTAACTTGAAAGTATAAAAAGTTAAATATTTCATCTACTTGCAACCCATTTTGTAAGATTAGACACTTCATGCAAGTAGATGCAATTTTGTAAAATCTACTTAAATCTACATGAAGATGTTTGTTTTTTAGAATTACAATAATAAAGTGAAAGATTATATTCATATTAGTCATTGAATAAAATAATAATTCTACTTTCAATGCATCAAAGATCTTTTGTGTTTACTTATAATTTTTTGTGACAAGATCCAAAAGTTGTCTACTTGATCATGCTTTTACCCTCCTCTCCCTACATTTGTGTTTGCATTATTCTTGGCTTTTGCTAATCTTAAATATGATCTAACACAAAATCATGGTGATGATGAAGGTGTTAAGAACAACATTTCACCATCATTGTTTTAATGGTTTTTGACCTTTCAAGAATCATTGAAACCATGTCCATACGGACAACAATGCACCCATAATGTTTTAGTGGGTATTGATTTTGCATTGAACATTCTCCTATCAATTATTATACGATTATTTTTCATTAATTTAAATTATTTTACCCTACATTATTTACAACTATTTATGACTATTCTCAAGTATTTTTATTTTTTATTTTCTATTTTATTATAGGCTACTTTTGGTTATTCCAAGTTACTTTTGACTATTTCACCTTAAGCTATTTTTGTATATTATTAATTATTTCACCCTAGATTATTTTTGGCAATCCTAAACAATTCTAATATATGATTATTAATTGTTCTTTTATTAGTGATGTTGGTGATTATGAATGAATATTGGTACCTATTTTACTTGTGGATACTAGAGTGTGAATGAAGATTGTAACAGTAGATAAAATCATCCTTTTTCATTGAGTAGAACAAGGTTGTGTGTGACTTTGGCAAACCTTTGATATGAAGGATGGTAGCAGTTGGATGCCGATAACTTCAAATGACCATCCTAATACTAATAAACTTGACCTTTGCTTAGTTTTTTATGTACCAATCTTAGACCTTCCAATGCTCTCATGCTCCATGAACTTCTCTAGTAAGTCTTCTTGCTCAATCTTCTCCAATAAGCTTTACATTACTTGATGATTATCTTCTAGGTCTATCTTTTGTGAGTTAGAGTTTATGTTTTAGGGTTTCATATTTGCACCCTCAACCTAAACCCTAACCTATTACATGTATAAATGCATGTTGTATTCTAAGAGTAGACATACACAAATGTAACTACAACTGAATGTATAGTTTCTAAGCATGGAATCCATCCACAAGCAATTGGAAAGCAATGGTGGGAGGCTAATGTTGTGTGGGTTTCTTGTATTGGGTTTCCATTTGCTAAACCTCTTGGTCTAACTCCTTGTTATTTTGAATTGTGTTTGTTTTTCAAGGTACAATGAGCTCAAAGCATATGCAAAACTTCTAAAGGTAAAACATTGAAGTTTAGACACTTTGTTTTCAATTTACTATTATTGGGGAAATGTTAGTAAAGGTAGTCCTTCCCTAGAGCCTTCTAACACTACAATAGTCTGCTTGATTTTTATGGGAGGAAGTCTCCTTTCAATGTATTTTATGGATGTATGATTTTAACATAAATTGCTAAACAATGGATGCTCAAATGCATGTTAATTTTCCTTCTTACTTTTGGTTAGTTTGCATGTTTTGTGAAGCAAGTGCTCCAACTTTGGTCCCCAAGTGAGTGAGGATATGTTTAAAGTCAAGTCAAGTTAGTAACACAAGCAAGAAACCTATATTAATTATTAATTATGGGCAATTCTCCTCTGCCACTCCAACCCCACTCCTTAAGTGAGTGAGGATATGTCTAAAGTCAAGTCAAGCGAGTAGCACAAGTGAAAACCCTATACTAATTACTAATTATGGGCAATTTTCCTTTGCCATTTTGCTTTAGATCTGTTAACACATCAAATCTTAGATGTGGGAAAATTACAATGTGGTTTAGGAGGATATATGGAAGGAAAATTTGACATTTGTTTCACCAATTTTTGTGTGGTATGTTGCACCATTCTTTGTTGATATTGGTATGCAATTTAATAAGAAATATAGAAATCTGAGTTAATAATAGTTTTTTTTTTATTGTCATAACTAGTGTTATGATAAATTGATCTTCTATGACATTCTTCATTTATGGATGATTTCCACTTGAGCAGTTCCTCACAAAATTGCAAAAAAAACACTTGGGTTACAAGATTCCATTCTCTTTTCCTTGGCCCCTTATCCTTTCTTCCTTGACTTAAACACATTGAAAGATTTTTAAAGTGGAGGTGGAGGGCACCTTCCTTATGAGAAGTTTTTGCCCACAAAAGATTGACATTTGGAAAAACAAAATGTTTGTAGGAGCTTTTGTTTTCTTGTGTTTACAAGTATTTTCTTGTTGGGTCACACATTAGATTACTTCCTCCCCACTCCTTCCCTTCACCAACCTTTTTTTCCTTTACACCCTTCTCAAGTCCCAACTATAAATCACAACTTAATCAAGTGATGAATCTCCACCAAACTTTATTAAAGAAAACACACCAATCCAAAAGGGGGAAGAAAGGGAGGAACAAAAAGAGAGGACAAATGTTCCAAAAATGGTCACCATCTTTGGCCTAGGCTAATGGCAAGGGCATGAATTGTGGGAACATAGTTGGGTCCCTTATTTTGGATTACTTGGTCTCCACTCATTCCCTTCCCTTCCCTTCAATCCTTTCCTCCTTCATCCTTTCCTTGGCCTCCAATCTAGCTACCTTTCCTTGGCCTCCAATCTAGCTACATATCCTCTGAAAGAGCTTTCAAAGAAATTGTCTCACCTTTACATAGGAATTAGCAGGGAGTATATAAT
>Ga0116226_10002378_pt1 | contig 16366 bp, 11 predicted proteins | sample S1TSphfallax_FD_89692 | JGI IMG/M metagenome (GOLD analysis project Ga0116226, IMG submission 89692) | Host-associated microbial communities from peat moss isolated from Minnesota, USA - S1T2_Fa - Sphagnum fallax MG | ecosystem: Host-associated > Plants > Peat moss > Unclassified | place: USA...
AGCAATCGGTAGTAGAAAGAATGTTACCTGAACATCCAGGTAGGGTAACTGTACTACCATTGAGGTTACGATTAGAGTTAGTTGCTACTTGGTAGGTTGTACATAATATAGTTAAATACTTATACATATAACGCAAAATTAAGTCACTTTGGTTTTTTTCCTCTGTGGTTTAAATAATTATGTTTAATTTTAAAAGCCCCTTTTTGGCTGTTCAAACGTCTTTTTGACCTTTTTTGGTTTCTCTTTCTTTGTTTTCTTTGGCTTCTACCGGTCTTTTGTTTATTCACAACAAAACTCCTGGATTTTTATTATTTTTCCAGCTTTTTTTAGTTTTATTTATTGCTTTTTTATGATGAAAAGATTTTTATCGTGAGAGACTTCTTGGGTACCACACGCACAAGCTTGAGCTAAGTTTGCGTTGCGGCATACTTTTGTTTATTTTATCTGAAGTTTTCTTCTTCGTCTCCTTTTTTTGAGCTTTTTATGATTCTTCTCTTTCTCCAGTTTTTTCTGTAGGTTTAGTCTGACCTCCTGTTGGCATTGTTCCACTTTCTTTCTATTCTGTTCCACTTCTTAATACAGTTATTTTGCTTACAAGTGGGATTAGTGTTACTTGAGCCCACCATTCTTTAGTGAATAATTTTTTCATAAAGTCTGTTCTGTCTCTTTTTCTTACTATTTTTTTAGGTTCTTATTTTTTATTTATGCAGTGAGTAGAGTATTCTGAATCTTCTTTTGCCATGTCTGACGGTGTTTATGGTAGTTGTTTTTTTATGGCTACCGGTTTTCATGGCTTCCATGTTTTAGTTGGAACTACTTTTTTGTTAGTGGTCTTTTTCATCCTACTTAAGGGGGGTCTTCTTTATAATCACCATTTTTCTTTTGAAGCGGCTGCTTGATATTGACATTTTGTTGACGTTGTTTGATTAATTCTTTTTGTGTCTATTTATTGGTGGGGGTCTTAATTTTGTTTAAGTATTTGGAAGTTTGGCAGAGGTGTATGCATTTGATTTAGGATCAAAAGACGTTTAGTTTTCAACTTCCTTTTTTGCACGGAGTTAGTATGATAAATATAATCTTTGAGCTTTTTAATCTCAGTATGGAGTTTTTTCCCTAACTTTTTTTTTGGAGTAAAAAAGAAGTTATTTTAAATCATAAAATGCAAGTCTTCAAAATTTGTGAAACTTTTCTAAAGGTACTTCTTGAAATTGTGCCAATTTAGTTAATTTTTATAATTCTATATTTGTAATTTAGTGTAGGGTGTTTTACCCATTTGGCTAAGATATGAATCTTTTGCTTTTAGTTTGTAGGTTTGCTTTTAGTTTGTGTTTGTTTCTTTCTTCTTTGTCTTTTTTTTTTTCTGAGTCTGTGGTTTTAAACCGAGAAGAGCTGTCTTCTTATGAATGTGGTTTTGAGCATTCTTCTAGAGCTCGTGTTCCTTTTTCTCTCCGTTTTTTTTTCTTGACTTTAATTTTTCTTCTTTTTGATTTGGAGGTTGTTCTTATGATTTTTGTTCCTTTAGTTTTGTATTCTAGCTTTCATTACTTTGTTTTTTTTATTCTTATTCTTTTTATTCTTATTCTTTTTTTAGGGTTGATTTTTGAATGAGTAGATGGTAGTTTGGATTGAATTGCTTAGAAGTTTTTGTAACTGTGTAGTTTAAATAAAATAAGTGGTTTGCATCCTCTTGATAGGTTTTCTTTCAGTTAATTTTTGTTCGTATAGTACATTAAAAGTATGCAATTTTTTCGCGATTGTGGTGGAGGTTTTCCTTCGAATTAGTGATTTTTTAGTAAAATTGGTGTCTTCTAAACACTTTGAGAAGTGCAATTCTTCACTCACTTTAGACTCTTATTATAATTAAATATATGCAACTTCCAATTGTTAGATCTCTTTTAGAGAGAGTTTATATTATGTTTATTTTTTTCTCTCCTGTTACTTTTTTACTACTCTTTTTTTATTTTGCTTTTTTTATTTTGCTTTTTTGCGAATTAAACCCTATTTTTTATTGGTTTATTATAGAATTAACAGCTATTTTTTTTATTGGTATTTGTTATTCTATTTTTTTGAGAGGTTTTTCCAGTCTTATAATTTATTTTTTAGTTCAGTCTATTTCTTCTTTAATTCTTTTAACAAGTTTGGCTGTTCCTGTTACTTTTTTAACTACATTGTCTTTTTTAATTAAAACAGGTATCTTTCCTTTTATATTTTGGTATATCTCTTCCGTTTATTATTTTAACGGTTTTTCTTTATTTTTAGTTTTAACATTTCAAAAATTACCCATCTTGTTTTTTTTTGGTTATGTATCTTCTTCGTCTTTTTATCTAATATTTATTATGTTTAGTTCTTTAGTTAGAAGTGTTTTAACTGGGCTTTCTATAATTCGTTGTTGTGACTTTCGTATGCTTGTTATACTTGGTTCATTTGGCGGGACTTCTTGGTTTATTTTTTCGTTGTTTGTTGGATTTTATTTATTTTCGTTGTTTGTTGGATTTTATTTATTTTCGTTGTTTTTTTTATTTGTTTGGGGGTTTGGAAGGTCTTCTAAAATCTATTTTTCTTCTTTTAGTATTTTTTCAATTTTGTCTGTTTTTTCTGTAAGAGGTTTTCCACCATTTCCTCTTTTTTTTATTAAGTTTGCTGTTTTTTATTTTTATTTTGTTTTTTCTTTTGATGTTTTTATTTTGTTTTTTCTTTTGATTTCTTCTGTTTTAACTTTAGTTGGCTATATTTCTTTTTTGTTAAAGTATTTTGTTTTTTCTTTTGATGTTTTTATTTTTTAGTTACTTAGTTAGTGCCAAGATAGCTAAATTTTTATAGCCCTAAGTTACTTAGCAAAACATATGTTTTTTGGCTAGTATGATAGTTTTAAGTATTATTGTTCATTTACTTTTAATTTTGCTTTCAGTTGCTTTTTTTACTCTCTTTGAGCGTAAAGTTATAGGTCTTTTTCACAATCGTTTGGGTCCTAACAAAGTTTCTTTATTAGGTTTGTTGCAGCCTTTGCTCGATGCTTTTAAGCTTATAAGCAAACAAAAAGTCACTCCGCTGCGTTCTAATAAATTGGCATATAATTTTTCTCCTCACTTAGCTCTTTTTTTGTCACTTTTTTTATGGTGTACTTTTCCTTCTTCTTTTTTATTGCTAAGTCTTAATTATTCTTTTTTAATGTTTTTTTGTATTAGTTCTTTTATAGTTTTTTCTGTTTTGTTAGCTGGTTGGTCTTCTAATTCAAAGTATTCTTTAATTGGTAGGCTTCGATCTGTTGCTCAATCAGTTTCCTATGAATCTGTTTTAAGGACTGTTTGTGTTTTAGTCTGTACTTACTTAATGTCTTTTTCTATTCGCTCTTTTTTAAATCTAAATTCTTTTTTGTTGTTTTTTTTGTTTCCTGTTTGGATAATTTGCGTATTAGCAGAAACTCATCGGGCTCCTTTTGATTTTAGTGAAGCTGAATCTGAATTAGTTTCTGGGTTTAATACTGAATATTCTGGTATGTACTTTGCTTTTATTTTTTTGTCTGAATATGGTGCTTTACTTTATTCTTGTCTTTTAATGTCTTTTATGTTTTTTTACTATTTTGTTGGAAATGTTTTAGGTTTAGTTTTATTTTCATTGCTTTTTAGTTTTATTTTTATTTGAATTCGTATTACTTTTTGTCGTTATCGTTATGACATGCTCATGATACTTTCGTGAAAGGTTCTTCTTCCGTTTTGTTTAATGGTTTTTCTTTTATTTTCTTTTATTTTCATTTAAAAAATAAAAACATCATGATAATTCGAAAATCTCACCCCTTGATTAAGATTGTTAATGGTACAATTATTGATTTACCTTCTCCAGCCAACCTTTCTTTGAATTGAAATTATGGATCCTTGCTTGGTTTTATTCTTGTTATTCAGCTTTTGTCTGGTATTTTGTTAGCTACTCGGTTTTCTGGTCATTCTGACATTTCTTTTGATTCTGTAGTTTTTTTATTTCAGGATTCTAATTTTGGTTGGCTACTTCGTTTAATTCATTCTACTGGTGCTTCTTTTTTCTTTCTTTTTATTTATTTGCACATTGGTCGTAATATTTATTATGGTTCTTATGTTTATGGTGAACTTTGGAATATCGGAGTGTTAATTTATTTTTTACTTATAGGCACTGCTTTTTTAGGGTATGTTCTTCCTTGGGGTCAAATATCTTATTGAGCTGCAACTGTTATTACCAATTTGCTATCTGCTATTCCTTTAATTGGTCGTTTGGTGGTAGAGTGAGTTTGAGGTGGTTTTGCTGTTTCTAATCCTACTTTAACACGTTTTTATGCTTTGCATTATTTAATACCCTTTATTATTGTTGCTTTAGTTATTTTACATATTTTTTATTTACATATTAGAGGTAGATCTAATCCTTTAGGAGTCTCCTCTGCTACTAATAAAGTTTCTTTTCATTATTATTATTCAGTCAAAGACCTCTATATTTTTATAGTAGCTCTTTTTTTTTTAATAATTGTTACTTTAAATTTAGGGTATGATTTTATAGATGCAGAAAATTTTACTCCAGCCAACCCACTTGTTACCCCTAAACACATCCAGCCAGAATGGTACTTTTTGTTTGCTTATGCAATTCTTCGTTCTATTCCTAATAAATTAGGTGGTGTTTTGGGTTTAGTTTTTTCCGTTTCTTTTTTATTTATTTTTTCCGTTTCATCAAAAAATATGTTTTTTATAGGAGTTTTGTATTCTCCAGTTTCTCGTTTCCTTTTTTGGTTTTTAGTTTCTGATTTTTTCTTGCTTACTTGATTGGGAAGGTGTCCTGCTGAAACTCCGTATACAGAGGTGGCTTTATTGTGCACTATTTTTTATTTTACTCTTATAACTTTATTAATTGTAGTACCTCGTATTACTAATCGGTTTTACTTTTAATTTATAGAGCTAGATAGCTTAAGTATGAAAGCACTAGTTTGAAGCTCTAGTTATACCTTTACGGTTCTAGCTAAGACTTAGATAGTTCTTTTAGTTGTCTTGAAAACAGCTTTTTAAGGTGCAATTCCTTTTTGTCTTTTTAAAAAATAAATGCGATGGTTTACTTCTACAAATCATAAAGATATTGGCACTCTTTATTTTATTTTTGGTTTGTGGGCTGGATTTGTTGGTTTGAGTATAAGACTACTTATTCGTTTAGAATTAGGTATCGTTGGCCAATATATTGGAGATGAGCATCTTTATAATGTAATTGTAACAGCTCATGCTTTTATTATGATTTTTTTTATGGTTATGCCTATTTCTATGGGTGGTTTTGGTAATTGACTTATTCCGCTTATACTTGGCGTAGCAGATATGGCTTTTCCTCGTATGAATAATCTTTCTTTTTGACTTTTAATTCCTGCTTTTCTTTTTCTTCTTCTTTCTTCTATTTTAGATGCTGGTGTTGGGACTGGCTGAACTGTGTATCCCCCTCTTTCGGATTCTTCTTACCATTCTGGTATTTCTGTCGATTTAGCTATTTTCAGTTTACATTTAGCTGGTATTTCTTCTATTTTAGGTAGAATTAACTTTTTGACTACTATTCTTTGCAGGCGAACAACAAAATCTGTTTCTATAGATCGTTTACCCCTCATGCTTTGGGCTCTACTTGTGACTTCAGTTCTACTTGTAACCAGTTTGCCTGTTTTAGCTGGCGCTATTACAATGCTTTTAACTGATCGAAATTTTAATACTTCTTTTTTTGATCCTGCAGGCGGGGGAAATCCTGTTTTATATCAACATTTATTTTGATTTTTTGGTCACCCGGAAGTTTATATTTTGATTTTACCAGGGTTTGGTATTGTTTCTCATGTTATTCTAGCTTTTTCTTTTAAAAAAGAAATTTTTGGGTACTACGGCATAGTTTATGCTATGGTGTCTATTGGTTTGTTAGGGTTTATTGTTTGAGCTCATCATATGTTTACAGTTGGAATAGATGTTGATACTCGTGCTTATTTTACTGCAGCTACTATGACTATTGCTGTACCAACAGGAGTTAAAATTTTTAGTTGGCTTGCAACACTTTACGGGGGTAAAAACAGGGTTTCTTCAGTTCCTGTTTTATGAGTTAAAGGTTTTATTTTTTTATTTACTTTAGGCGGTTTAACTGGCATTCTTTTATCTAATTCTAGAATTGATGTTGTTTTGCATGATACTTATTACGTAGTAGCCCACTTTCACTATGTTTTAAGAATGGGGATTGTTTTTGCTATTTTTGCTGGGTTTTTTTATTGATTTCCTTTATTTACTGGTTTGACCCTTAATGATCGTTTAGGAGTTGTTCATTTTTATTTTACTTTTGTTGGTGTTAATTTAACTTTTTTTCCTCAACACTTTTTAGGTTTAGCTGGCATGCCACGTCGTTATGCAGATTATCCAGATTGTTTTTATGTTTGAAATAAAATTTCTTCTTTAGGGTCTTTTATGACCGTTATTTCTGTTATCTTTTTTGTTGTTATTTTATGAGAATCTTTTGTAGCTCAGCGAGCTTTTATGTTTTCTTTTCATAGCTCTGTTCATTTGGATTGAGTTTATTCTCGTTTGCCTGTTAGATTTCACTCTCATGTAGAAGCCCCTAAGATTTTTTATTAATTTTTTGCAGTTGTGTCAGAACCAAATGAGTTATGTTGATGTCATAAACCATGCTTTCAATAAGCTAACTGTTTTAGTATGTTGTTTTTAATAGCTTGTTTGTGTTTGTGTTTGTTTGTGTTTGTTAATCCTATTTTTTATTGTTTTTCTCTTATTGTTTTTGTTTGTATTTCTTTTATTTATTTAGTTTTAATTGGTTGTATTTCTTCTCTGTTAGTTATTATGATGCTTATTGTCTACTCTGGTGCAGTTATGATTTTGATTGGTTATGTTTCTGCTGTCACGCCAAATTTTATTTCAAGTTACGATTTAAATAAATATTTGCTGTTTGGTTTTTTTTCATGTTTGGTTTTTTTTCATGTTTGGTTTTTTTTCATGTTTGGTTTTTTTTCACTTGTTGTTTTTGTTTCTTATGTTGATTATTTTTATTCTCCTTCAGGTGTTTCTATGCTTATGATTTTGTTATTCTCTCTTTTGGTTACTTTATTAATAGTAACATCTCAACACGTGTGTCCTAAAGGCCCCTTTCGTTCTTCTACTACTTTAAAATAATATGCTTGGTCTATTTTTGCTGTCTATTGTTTTGTTTTTTTTTAGAACTTCTAATTTATTGCTTTCTCTTATTTTGTTGGAGCTAGTAAGATTTCTTTCTTTAGCTAATGTTGTTATCAGTTTAGTTAGCTATTCTGGTTCTGATTATTTAGTTCTTTTGTTGTTTTCTATTTTTGTCGTAGAAGGGGTTGTTGGAATTTCTGGTCTTATCAGTTTAGTTAGTTATTCTGGTTCTGACTATGTTTTAAGAAGGTCTTTTTCTAAATGTTAGTTTTTTTTCTTTCCTTTTCTGTTTTAATCTTACCTCTTCTTTCCTTTTCTGTTTTAATCTTACCTCTTCTTTCCTTTTCTGTTTTAATCTTACCTCTTCTTGATTTAAGTTTTTCTTTAAATTCCTTTTCTGTTTTAGGAATTTTTTTTAATGATGAAACAATATTTTTTATAATTTATATAAGTGTTTTGGTTTTTTTTATTAGGTTTTTTTTCTCTCCTATTTCTAATTTGGTTTCTAATTTGTGTTTTTTAATAATAATTTTTTTTAGCTATTTTGTTTTTTCTTCTGCAAACCTTTTTCTTTTGTATTTAAGATACGAATGTTCTCTTATTCCTATTATTATTGTTATTTTAAAATGAGGGTTATATCCTGAACGTTCTTTTAGGGCCTTTTTAATGTTAATTTACACTTCCGTTTTTACACTTCCGTTTATATATTTTTTATTAGTTTTTTATCAAAATGGTTATACTTTTTCTTTGCTTCCTTTTAGAGGAGAGTCTATAAGTGTATTTTCTACTATTTTATTTTTTTTAGTTTTTGGTGTTAAGCTGCCAATTTATGGGCTTCATTTTTGGCTTCCAATGGCTCATGTAGAAGCCCCTACATTCGGTTCTATTATTTTAGCTGGTGTTTTATTAAAGTTAGGCGGAGTTGGTTTGATTCGGGTTCTTCCTTTTTTAAACATATTTATTCTAAAGTATTTTGTTTTAAGCTATTTAATTTTTTTTACTATTTATACTATTTTAGTTTGTTGTTCTCAATCAGATTTTAAGCGGTTGGTTGCTTATTCTTCAGTTTCTCACATAATAATTATTCCTCTTTTATTGCTGACTAATAACTATTTAAGAATAAAAATAATCTTAGTTTCAATGTTTTTTCATGGTTTGTCTTCTCCTTTAATGTTTGTTTTAGTTGGTATTTTTTACTCTTTGTTTTCTTCTCGTCAGTTGGTGTTTATTCGCGGATTGTTGCTTTTGTCTCCTTTACTTTCCTTTTTAGTTGTTATTTCATTTTTTATTAGTATTTCTGCTCCCCCCTTCCCTAGTTTTATTTCGGAAGTTTATTCTTTTATTTCTATTTACAGTGTTACTTTTTATTCTTTTATTTTGTTTATTCTTGTTCCTTTTTTTTCTTTAATTTATAATATAATTTGATTTTCTTCAGTTTCATTTTCTTCAGTTCCTCTAGTTTTTGCAAATTCTTTTTCTTTTCTTACGTATAAACATTTATTTGCAGTTTGTTTTATTATTTTTATGTTTGTTCCTTCATCATTTATTTTTATGTTTGTTTGGTTCTTTATTTATTATAAATTAATAAAATTGTTGGAACTTTAATGTCGTATTGAGGTCAATTAGGTTTGCAAGAGGCTTCTAATTTTATTATAGAAATACTTAACTATTTTCACGATTATATGTTGTTTATTCTTTTGTTTATCATGTCTTTTGTTAGCTATATTTTTATTTTTGTTTGTTGTTTTTCTAATTTAGATAAGTATACCCTAGATTCTCACTTGTTAGAAACTTTTTGGACTATTGTTCCAATAGTTATCTTGCTTTTTATGGCATTTCCTTCTTTGTACTTGTTGTATGTAATAGAAGATTTATATTCTCCGGCTGTTTCTGTTAAAGTGGTTGGTCATCAATGATATTGAGAATATCAACTATCTAATTCTTGATTTTCTACTACTTTCGATTCTTATATAGTTCACGAAGACCCCACAAAAGTTTTGTTTCACGGGTTAGATGTGGATAATCGTTTAGTTCTTCCCACTCTCTGTAGTATTCTTTTTTTAATTTCTTCAGCTGATGTTCTTCATTCTTGAACTGTTCCTTCTTTAGGTGTCAAAGCTGATGCTATCCCTGGTCGTTTAAATTTTATTTCTTCTAAATCTAATTTTTCAGGGGTTTATTATGGTCAATGTAGTGAGATTTGTGGAGCTAATCATTCTTTCATGCCTATTGTAGTTGAGTTTTTACCTTTGGAGTCTTTTTTAGTTTGAGTTTCAAAACTTTAGTTTTTTTAGCAAAACTAGCATACGTAGTGTCAAATGTTGTGATCATTTTGGAAAAATATATCTATATTTTGTTTTGCTTTACTTACAATGACAAATTTTTTTAATCATTTAGTTTGATTTTTTTGTTTTTTTTTGTTTTTTTTAGTTAGGTTAGTTTTTTCTTTTTATTTAAGATTTTTAGATGGATCTTTTTCTATTTATATTGGTTTGTTTAACTTAAGATTTTTAGATGGATCTTTTTCTATTTATGTAGACTCTATGTCTTCTTGGTTTACTTCTTGTATTATTTTTATTAGATCTGTTGTTATGGTCTTTTCTTACTCTTATATGTCCCCTAGGTTTAAAACTCTTCCCTTTTTGTGATTAACCACTTTGTTTGTTTTTTCTATGTTGTTAGTTGTAAACTGTTCTGATTTATTGTTTACAATGCTAGGTTGAGATGGGCTTGGTTTGATTTCTTTTTTTCTTATTACTTTTTATCAAAATCAAACCAGAGTCACTTCTGGGTTGTTTACTCTCATGATAAATCGTTTAGGTGATTCTTTTTTTATTCTTATTATTTCTGTTATTTTATTTTCTTTTCAGTCTTTTGATTTTTTTAGGTTTTATTTTGTTAGTAGAGTTTTGTCTATTTTTTTAGTCTTGACTTTTATAACTAAGAGTGCTATTTTTCCTTTTTCTTCTTGATTACCTGCAGCCATAGCAGCCCCTACTCCTATTTCAGCACTAGTTCACTCTTCTACTTTAGTTGCTTCTGGGTTGTTTTTGATAATGCGTTTCAGCTATCTCATTTACTCTTCTTTTTTAGTTGTTAAAATTCTCTTGATTTTAAGTGTTTTTACTTCTTTTTATGCTGGTCTTAATTCCTTGTTTGAAGTGGATATAAAAAAGCTAATTGCTTTATCTACTTTGAGACATTTGGGTTTTATCGGTTTGGCTTTTTCTTGTGGGTTTTTAAACTTGTCGTTGTTGCACATACTAGCTCACGCTCTTTTTAAGTCTTTGTTATTTATGTGTATGGGTGATATTATACATTTTAATTTTCACACTCAAGATATTCGTCATTTAGGGTCTGGAGTTTTATTAACTCCTTTTTCTTGTATGGTAATAAATTCCTGTTTGGCTAATCTTTTAGGTCTTCCTATGTTAAGAGGGTTTTTTTCTAAAGATTTAGTTTTAGAGTCCATTGTTTTTTCTAGGTTTAGTTATATTTTAATCTTAATAGTTTATTTCAATGTGTTTTTCACTTACTATTATACTTACACTCTTTTTGTTTACTCCAGCCAACCCACTAAGAGCTACTCATTTTATAACGTTCATTCTTCTTCTTTTATTCATTTTTTCTTATTGTGTATTTTAAGGTTTACTTCGTTTTTTGCTAGGTTTTTGATTATGAATATTACTTTTAAAACTCAGTTGTTTTTAGTTGTTGCTCCCTATTTAAAATTTTTTCCTCCTTTTGTTAATTTAGTTTTTTTTCTTTTTATTCTTCTAAATAATAAACTTTTTACTTTTCTAAGTGTTAACCAGTCTAATTATTTTTCTTCTATGATGTTTTTGACTAAAACAGTTTCTTGTATTTCATCTTTTATGTTTTTTAAAACTTCATCTTTTTCTACAAAAACAGGAGAAGAGGGTTTTTTTTATTCGGTTTTTAATTCTTCGTTTTATGAGTCAGTCAGTTTTGTTTCTTCTAAAATTTTAGTTTTTTCTTCTAAAAGTTATTTTATTTTTATTTTATGTTCTTTTTTATTTTTGCCTTTAATAATGGCTTTTTTATAAAATACTAACTTTACGCGTTTATTTTCGCATGTAGTTTAGATTGCACAAAGCTTTTAAATAGCAGTTAGTTTATTGTGAATTAATCTTTAATTTCTTTTAAAGTATAAGACCCTCACCTTGTTTACAAAATATTTTTAATCTATGTTTTAACTTTTTAATATACCCCATAAAAAATATTTTTCTTTATTTTAGCCATGTTTAGTATCTTCACTAGGTAGTATTTGCTTGTTTTATGTAAACATTAAAAAATATTTTTTTGTGTTTTAGGAGGAAAATCACCACCCTTTTTTTTTGTTAGTTTTAGGTAATTTGAGTTTTTGGCAGAGATTTATGCGTATGATTTAAGCTTATAAGACGCCATTGGCAATACTCTACTCGTTATGTTTTCTTTAAATGTAGTTTTAATTTTGTTGTTAACCAGTTTTTTTGTTGTTTCTAATTTTTTTTCTTTGTATGCTGCTCACGGTCGATTTAGAGTTGCTTTTTGCAATCTTTTTTCTTCTCTTAAGAGCAGTGTTTTCTCTATTGTTCCCTTATTTGTTCTTTTTTATTCTTTGCTTATTTTAAATGTAGTTGGAAACATTCCTACCAATTTAGTGCCTACTTTGTTTTATTCTGAGACTCTCACTCTATCACTTTTATTTTGGCTTCCAATTATAATTTGTGTTTTTATTTATGATTTTAAAAGGTTTTTAAGTCACATGCTCCCTTACGGAGCGCCAGTTGCTTTAATAGTTTTTTTACCGATCATTGAAATTTTTTCTCAGCTTATTCGTCCGTTTACTCTTATAATTCGTCTTAGCACAAATTTGTCTAGAGGTCACATTATGATTTACATGTTTTCTTATTTTACACTTTTAAATCCTTATTTATATCCTTTTATCAGGATGGTTATTTCTCTTCTTTTGGTTTTAGAGTTTTGTATTTCTGCTCTGCAGGCTTATATTTTTGTTTCTCTTTTAGTTCTTTACTTAGAAGAAGTAAGTTAAACTTTTCAAGTTTGTTTTTAGAACCTTAGTGTAATTAAACACTTAAAATTTACACTTTTATAATGGTTAAAAAAATCCAGGTTTTTTACAAAAGTATGTAGTTTAAACAAAACATTTTATTGCAAGTAAAAAAATACTTTTAGTCTTGCTTTGCCTTATTGATTTATATTTGTAAACTTATTGATTTATATTTGTAAACTTATTGATTTATATTTGTAAACTTATTGATTTATATTTATTTTATATAGTTTTGGTGTTAACTTTTTAGGTGCCTTTTGTATTATGATTCTACAAGAAATATTAAATTAATTTGTTTTCCCGAAATTAAGAGATCTACTTATTTATTTTATGTGTTGTAGCACTACCACTTAATAAAATAGGTAGTGATTAAAACTTAGCCGATCTTATTTATATCTGGTTATAAGAAGTTTTTGGTGTTACACTTTGTTTCTTTTAGAAATTCAAAACTTTTGGTTAATCTAAAAGCTTATAGTGTTTAATTTTTTAATAAATATAGACTTTTAGATTTTAAAGCGATCTTCATTTTGTGTCTTTATAGCTATTTTTATATTCTATCTCAATAAAATATTTTTACTTACACTTTTTGTTCTTTTTATATTTTTGAAAAATAAAATTCATCTTTTATAATGTAGGTATTATTAAATTTTTTATAAATATATAATTTTATTTTTTAATTCACTTAATTATAACTCTGCTATTTAAGTTGGACTGTTTAATAAAAACATAGCTTTAAGGTTTATTTAAAGTTTATTCTGCCAAGCGACTTGATAGTTTAACGGCTGCAGTACTCTGACTGTGCAAAGGTAGCGCGATGTGTGTTTTCTTAATCAGAAATCTGTTCAAAGAATTAAACCGATTTAATCTATTGATTTATTGATATATTTAAATTTAAATATCTAGTGAAAATTCTAGTTTAATTTTAAAAGACGAGAAGACCCCACAAAACTTTATTTTAGTGTTGTTTTTAATTACTTTAAATAAAAAATTTATATGGGGACTATTGAGGATATAAATACCTTTAAGACCTGATTTTTCATTTTTTGAAAAGCTACTTTGGGGATAACAGGGTGAAATGTTTGAAGAGTTCGTATCGATAAACAAAATTACTACCTCGATGTTGGATTATCTTTTCTTTTGTATTGTATCAGTATAGAAAGTTGGTCTGTTCGACCATTTAAAAGTTACATGATCTGAGTTTAAACCGTTGTAAGACAGGTTGGATTTTATCTTTTTTATTTTTGTTTTTTAGTACGAAAGGAATTTAAACTCTTAATAATTACTTAATTGTTAGTGATTCTTATTTTGTAAAGTAAACTAATTAAAGTTAATAGGTTCATGCCCTGTCTATACAGTTTTTCTGTCTTTACTGATGAATTGCGATGAGGTTTAGATGTTAAGGCCCCATGCAAAACACAACGTTTGAAAAATATATGAATTTTAGTTATTTGTGAGCTTTGTCTTGCCATTTTTAATTTTTCACATTTGTTCACTTTTTTAAAAAAACCCAGTTGCCGATTGTTTTAAACTGCCCAATTGGAGTGCCAGCAGGCGTGGTTACACTCTTAGTTTAGTTTATCCTAGTGTATGTTATATAGTTTCTTAAATGCTAATGTAGACCAGTAAAATGGGATTAATGTAGCTTTTAGTTTTACATTTTAATAGCAGATTAAAGACAAGGATTAGATACCCTTTTATGCTGTTTGAAATATTTTATTGCGAATTAAATTAAAAGCTAATAAATCTGGCGGTAAAAAAAGCACTCAGAGAAACCTGCGAGTTAAACGGAGGTTCCACCTTGTTTTTTCTTAAAATTTTGTTTACCCGTATGTCTGTTTAGATTAAAATTTAAAGTTTGGTCTTTATTATTTTGTTTATTGCTTTCTTTTTGCTTTAAATTTATATAACATAGTTGATTTAAATTCAGGTGATATAGGGAATGTTTTTAAGTCTTCATGGGTTGCATTTAAGTTTTATTAATTTTATTACCATCAAAATTTAATTTGGATTTGAAAGTAAATTTTGTTTTACTATATTGAATACTAGCGTTTTTAAGTACAAATCGCCCGTCACCTCTATTACACAATAAATTGAGTAAGTCGTAACAAAGTAGGTTGGCTGGAAAGGTAACCTGAAAGATTTGTTTTGTAATATAATAAATTATATGGAGTTGTTACCTCCAATATCCTTTAAATTAGGTTTAACATTTTATTTGGTTGTTTAGTATAATTTTATTATTTTGAACTGTAAATTCACTGATGCTATATTATTTTTGGCAGCAACCATTGTTAGTTTTATTATAAAAGGTGTAGTATATTTTATTATTCTTGGTTTGGGGCTAAGAGATTCTTTTTGTTAAGATTCCTTTACTATTTTATGGTGTAGTATAAAGTGTATGTAAAATTTTGGTTTTTAATGAAAAGAAAAAAATCTTTCACCATAATAGATTTAAAAGTAAATTTCCGGCTTGCTACGAACTAGCTAGGTGTAGTGTGACTCTACATAAATCTACTAATTGCTCTTATATTATATTTTATTATGTCGGTTTGTCGTGTCGATGATCCTAATTTTTTTAGGTTAGAGTTTGCATTTTTTTCAGTTTTATAATTGATTCATTTTTTTGTGATGATTAATCGTTTTAACAAAACGGAAATGCTTACCTCCCCCCCCCAAGGTGAGTCCTTATCGATGTCCCTATAGAGTGTATTTTTTTGCTCAAAATACTTATTTTATTCCTTTAGGGTTCTACAAACTACCAAAATGTTTCGGTAAGCCAGCACTGATCAAGCTATTTTTTTTAAGCTTGTATTTGTGTTTTTATAGCTTTTAGCTATTTAAGTACTTTTTTAAAGTATTGGGTTCTGTCTCCTTGACCAAAAAAGTTCCTCTGCCAGGTGTATTGAGATTTTTGCAGACGGCATTAAGTTTTTAAAACCATTTTTTAAAAAAATGGTTTATGGCATTCATGGTTTGTTTAGCTTTGTGCCAGAAAGGTTTCTTGCTTAATAATTGTTTTAGAGCTAAAATTTAATTTTTTGCATTTACTTTCTTAAGCCCCGTTAGTGCGTACCTAAACTTGGTTTTTTTTTGTTTTTTTTTGTTTTCCATTAACCAACAAATAAACATGTATAATTATATGTAAAGCTTTACAGCTCTTTGTTTTTTTAAAAAATTACAAAGCTAGGGCTTTACACCTCTCTCACATTTTGTGTGTTTTTTTCCAATATTTACTAAATCTAGTTGGTTTATTAAATAAAATCGGTTGAGAAGTGTTTTTATAAAAAAAAGTTATAAGTTGATGAGCCCCGTACCCACTCTACTAAGCCAACTAATTCAGCACGAGTTGAATTGAGCGCAATAAGTTTAATTTGGGGGTGATTCTTCGTTCGGCTAAGTGTGTGTATTTACATACTTAATGCCGACGTTGGCTAAACCCTGATTTATTATTTTTTGCAGTCTTAGTAAGTTTATAGCGGAGAAATGTGTCTTAAAAACACGTTAAGATGATCAACATCGCTCCTATACCCAGTTTAAGATTGATTTATAATTTTTTTTTAATTGTATAAAAACACTTTTTACTTTTGGAAAAGTTTTGGCACACAGAGTGTGAGAGAGAACACTCCGCTTCTTGCGTAAAACCCCCCATCAGCAACGATGGTCTTTGGCATTTTTTTCTTTCTTAAAGGCACAAAAGGAAAAAATAATAAAAAGAAATAAGCATTTATTTTTTTTATTCGACCCCTCCCTCCCCCAACAAATTCTTGTAGGGGGGGGGAGGGCGATAAATGCTTATTTTTTAAATTTCTTTCCTTTTTATTATTTTTCCTTTTGTGTTAAGTTCTTTCTTTCTGTTTTAATGGTGGTAGTTATCTTGCCAAAGATCGTTATGCTGGTGTTGGTGTTTAAAACAGAAAGGGGCGGTCTGTTGTTCGCTTTTAAGCGCTACTATTTTTTTCTCTTCCTTTATTCGGTAATATATTCCTATTAGTTGTAGTGTAGTACTAGTCTCCTTGTAGCAACAGTACGATAGAGTAGCAGCAATCGGTAGTAGAAAGAATGTTACCTGAACATCCAGGTAGGGTAACTGTACTACCATTGAGGTTACGATTAGAGTTAGTTGCTACTTGGTAGGTTGTACAGA
>Ga0116226_10002379_pt1 | contig 16365 bp, 16 predicted proteins | sample S1TSphfallax_FD_89692 | JGI IMG/M metagenome (GOLD analysis project Ga0116226, IMG submission 89692) | Host-associated microbial communities from peat moss isolated from Minnesota, USA - S1T2_Fa - Sphagnum fallax MG | ecosystem: Host-associated > Plants > Peat moss > Unclassified | place: USA...
AGTGCCGGCCGACGATACGACCATCGTGCCACTGCGAGGTGGCGAAACGCTGAGTTGGCGTCTGCACGCTTGAGCGTCGCCGCTGTCTGAGCATCGGTGCTCGGGCGGCGCGTGATATGAGCATTAGATGGTCTCGATCTCGTCGTCCGAAACTGACTTCGATGCGGCGCGCGCGTTGGCGACGCGTTTGCAACAGATCGACTGGCGCGCGCCATGGTTCGATCCGTACCGCGCGCGTTGTCTGGCATGGTCTAGTGCACTGCAGCGCGGCGCCGAAGCCTGGCGCGCGCTGCTGAGCCAACAAGCCAGTAGCCAAGGACTCCATACGGCGGCAGCCCCGTCCTGGCTGCCTGGGTCGACGTCGACTACCTCGGCGACGCGTGCTGATCGACCGACGGCGCCGTTGCCATCTTCCTTCCCGCTGCACTTTGTGCCGCAACACGCTTTGCCCGCGCAGAGCGCCTATGAAGCGCATATCGCGGCAACCGGAGCGGTGCCGACGCGCGCCAATTTGCACGATTGCTTCAATGCGGCGCAGTGGTTTGCGTTTCCGGCGCTGAAGGCCGCGATGAACGCGGCACAGGCCGGCGAGATTGCCGCGCATGGCGTGCAATCCAAGCGCGGCGGCAGGCGCGATGCTTGGACCTTGTTCGACGAGAACGGCGCAATCTTCGCCTGCGCCGATCCGGCCTTGAGCGCGGCCTTGTACCGTTTCGATTGGCGTGAGCTACTGCTGGCCCGGCGCCCGGCCTGGGGGGCGCAGTGCGAGGTGCATCTAGTGGGCCACGCGCTGTTGGAGAAGTTAAGCGCGCCCTATAAGGCGATCACGGCCCATGTCGTGGTGGTGGAAGTTGACGCCGCCTATTTCGGATGGCCGGCATCTCGCCGTCGCGCTTTTCTGGATACGCAGCTTGCCCGTCGGCTTGGCGCTTGGCGCGATACTCGCGCCTTGACGCCGCTGCCGGTACTTGGCATCCCGGGTTGGTGGGCGGCAAACGCCGATCCAGCGTTTTACGACGATGCCCAGGTATTTCGCAGCCATCGGCGCGATCGTCCTTAATCCATTCGGCCGGGGCATGAACCTGGATCGCCCGCGTGTTACACTCGCGGCGCAAAGTGGGCCAGGCAGTCGCCGCCTTCGCAAGAAGGGGGAGGAAAGTCCGGACTCCAACGGGCAGGGTGATGGCTAACGGCCATCCGTGGCAACACGCGGAACAGGGCAACAGAAAGCAAACCGCCGATGGCCCGAGCGCAAGCTCGGGATCAGGTAAGGGTGAAACGGTGCGGTAAGAGCGCACCGCGGCTGTGGCGACACAGACCGGCACGGTAACCTCCACCCGGAGCAATTCCAAATAGGCAGACGTGCACCGCTTGCGGTGCAGGACGGCGCCTCCGTCTCGTCTGCGGGTAGGAAGCTTGAGCGCGTCAGCAATGGCGCGTCTAGAGGAATGACTGCCACGCGCGTCGCAGCGTATCGCGCCGCGTGCACAGAATCCGGCTTACCGGCCCGCTTTGTGATCTTATTCGGCAGCGTGCGTCTGGCGCGCGCTTGCAGCGACGCGACTGCTCAAGCCCGCAGGCTTGGGCGGTCGCGATGCATCAGCGCCGGTTCAGACTTCGACGATCTCGAACGAATGCGACAGCTCGGCGGTTTTCGCGAGCATGATCGAGGCCGAACAGTATTTTTCGTGCGACAGCGTGATGGCGCGTTCGACCGTCGACGGATTCAGATTGCGGCCGGTCACGGTGAAGTGAAAGTGGATCTTGGTGAAAATCTTGGGATCCTGGCTCGCACGCTCAGCCTTCAGGGTGGTCGAGCAGCCGCGCACATCCTGCCGGCTCTTCTTCAATATCATCACCACGTCATAGGCCGTACAGCCACCGGTGCCGAGCAGCACCATTTCCATCGGGCGCGGCGCCAGATTGCGGCCACCGCCCTCGGGTGCGCCGTCCATTGTCACCATATGGCCGCTGCCGGTTTCGGCTGCGAAAGCCATGCCATCAGTACCTAACCAACTTACCTTGCATTCCATCATCCACTCCGACGTTCATCTCGTCTGATCGAGCCAAGCATTGTAGACCTTTGTCAGGCAACTGGAAGCCGCGCTGATCCATACAAAGAGACTTGCCTGCGGGTGGAAAATGGTGCAGTGCACTCACCACCTGTGCTGGCGGTCTGACCCGATCTGATTAGGGGTTTACCTCTAGTCTAACCGTGCCCACGTCCTGGGGTCATAATCTAAGACCCTGTTTTTTCGGAGGAATAAGAATTTCGCCCGCGACAGCTTAGCTTATTCCGCATTATGGATTTGCGTTTCGCAATGTAAATGTTCTTGCGACGCACAAGTCGGCGACCTATACTGGCCCTAATGGTTGTCGAGTGCGGCAACCTCTGCATGTCTCCTCCACCCTCCTCCTTTGGTGGATTAAGCCCAAACCACGTGTTTGGGCTTTTTTTCGCCCCCTGTTTGGCTCATTCCCCAGGCCCACGGTCGGGGCGGATGGATTAATTTTGACGCCAGGGATATTTTTCCCTTATAATTCAGGGCTTTTTCCAAATTTGCCCGTGGAAAAAAGCACAGGGAGAGCCTGCACGATGCGTCAGCGCGGGGCATGGTCATGCGTCAGCGTGGCCTGGACACTCAGCGCGACAGCATATTCAATAAGCAGGAAAGACAGGTAGGGCAGGTTTATTTTTTATGGATCAATCATGAAGACGTTTTCCGCTAAAGCCCATGAGGTGACGCGCGAATGGTACGTGATTGACGCGACGGATAAGGTTCTTGGACGTGTCGCCAGCGAAGTGGCACGCCGTCTTCGCGGCAAGCACAAACCGGAATTCACGCCTCACGTCGACACCGGCGATTTCATCATCGTCGTCAACGCTGCCAAGCTGAAAGTGACTGGCGCTAAAGTCACCGATAAAAAGTACTACCGTCACTCGGGTTACCCGGGCGGTATCTACGAAACCACCTTCGGCAAGATGCAAGAACGCTTCCCGGGCCGTGCGCTCGAGAAGGCTGTCAAAGGCATGCTGCCCAAGGGCCCCCTCGGCTACGCGATGATCAAGAAGCTCAAGGTCTACGGCGACGCGACGCATCCGCATTCGGCTCAACAGCCGAAAGCGCTCGAGATCTAAGGAGCCCACATGATCGGTAATTGGAATTACGGCACCGGCCGTCGCAAGAGCGCAGTGGCTCGTGTGTTTATCAAGGCAGGCAAGGGCGACATCATCGTCAATGGCAAGCCGATCGCCGAGTACTTCTCGCGCGAAACGTCGCTGATGATCGTACGTCAGCCGCTGGAACTGACCAACCACGCTGCAACGTTTGACATCAAAGTCAACGTCAACGGCGGCGGTGAAACGGGCCAGGCAGGCGCAGTCCGCCACGGCATCACCCGTGCGCTGATGGACTACGACGCCACGCTGAAGCCGCAACTGTCGCACGCCGGCTTTGTGACGCGTGACGCGCGTGAAGTCGAACGTAAGAAGGTCGGCTTCCACAAGGCACGTCGCCGGAAGCAATTCTCGAAGCGTTAAGCTTCGACGGGACACGTTCCCGGCGGGTTCATGCCCGTATGCGGTATCAAACCGCCCGGCCTGGCCGGGCGGTTTTTTTTCGCCGGCCGCGCGCGACTTGCGCCCTGTTAATCTTCGAATTGTTGATTTGGAACAAGACCTTGTTGGCCAAGTGTGTATCAGCACGGTTTCCGAATCCGCTTTACAATGTCGTTAAAGTGTTTTCCGGAGAGATTCCATGACTGCAGTGACCGAAGCCGATGTCGCGGCTAGCGTTACCCCCCCGATGTCGGGTCCGTTGGTGTTTACCGACAGCGCGGCCGACAAGGTCAAGCAACTGATCGACGAAGAAGGCAACCCGGCCCTCAAGCTGCGCGTATTTGTGCAGGGCGGCGGCTGTTCCGGTTTCCAATACGGTTTCACCTTCGACGAAGAGGTCAACGAAGACGATACCGTGATGGACAAGAACGGTGTCCAGTTGCTGATCGACTCGATGAGCTACCAATATCTGGTCGGTGCCGAAATCGACTACAAAGACGATATCAATGGTGCGCAGTTCGTGATCAAAAATCCGAACGCAACCACGACCTGCGGTTGCGGCTCGTCGTTCTCGGCTTGAGCCCGTTCTGATTGCGCGCAGCGGTATCAAATCAGCATGACGCAAAGGGAGCCTTGTCGGCTCCCTTTGTTTTTTGCGAGATGCGGTGAGGCCGGCGTCGCGCCCTGTTCGTGCGCGCTTTAGCGCGGGTGCAGCGCACCCAGGATGCGCAATCCATCGGCGCCCGTCACGCTCGGCAGATTACCCGGCAGACGCGCGACAAAACGATAGGCCAGCCACGCGAACGCCAGGCCTTCCACCTGCAGCGGCGGCACCCCGAGGACGTCGGTGCTGGCCACCGGGACGGACAGCCCGAGGTCGCCCAGCGCCGCACGCAAGGCATCCAGCAAGGCAGAGTTGAAAGCGCCACCGCCGCACACGAAGAGCGCGCTGCAGTCGGGCGCATGTTTGGCCACGTCGCGCGCGATGGCCAGTGCGGTCAGCGCGGTCAAGGTGGCTTGCACATCCACCGGTGCCAGACCCGAAAAGCCCCCGGCGCCGCTCTGCAAATACGCTTCGAGCCAAGCCGGATTGAACAGATCGCGCCCAGTGCTCTTCGGTGGCGCCAGATCGAAATAAGGTTCTTGCAGCAGGGCCGCCAGCAGAGCCGGATCCGGCTTCCCTTGCCGAGCCCAGGCACCGTCGGCATCATAGGCCTGGCCGGTATGACGTAGGACCCAGTGATCGAGCAGGGCATTGCCCGGGCCGCAGTCGAAGCCGCGCACCGCGCCGTCGGCGTCGAGCACGCTGATATTGCTGATCCCACCGATATTGCAAACCACCCGGGTTTGGCCCGGAGCGCCAAACACCACCGCGTGACAGGCGGGCACCAAGGGTGCGCCTTGACCATGGGCGGCGACGTCGCGACTGCGGAAATCGGCGATCACATCGATGTGAGTGAGTTCAGCCAGCAATGCGGGATTGTTCAATTGCAGGGTATAGCCGAGCTCGGGTCGATGACGGATGGTTTGGCCGTGTGCCCCGATCGCTTTGATATCGGCCGGTGTCAGGCCGGTTTTGACGCAAAGGTCGGAGCAGCATTCCGCGTACAGCACCGCTAGCTGGTTGGCCGCTTTGGCGGCGCGCGCGATTTCGTCGGGGCCTGGCGCTTGTAGTGCGAGTAACGCTTCCTTCAAGGGCAAGCCAAACGGTAGGGCGACATGCCCCAGGGTACGCGGCGCGTGGTTTACGCGAAATTCGACCGCGACCGCATCGACGCCGTCGAGGCTGGTGCCGGACATCATGCCGAAATACACACCGTCTGCTGATTGATTCGTCACCTGAACTCCTTCTCGTGGTGCTCTGCCCACCAGCGGGCAGCCCCGATTATCACGCGATTAGCCTGTGCTGCGAAGGCCGCCGACGTCACGTCGGGCCCGGATGTCACGGTTTGCGGACCGAGCCCGGGCTAAAATGCTACTTTGCGCAGCCACATCACGTAAAATCAAGCTCTTGTCCTGGGGCGACGCGACGCGTTGCGGCGTTGCCCGGTGCCCCGGTCCGCATCATTTCAACGTTATCGATCCCAAGCATGAGCACAGAGTCACACTCGTCAACCGCCGCGCCGACTGCTGCGCCCGCCCAATACCCGGTCACCGACGCGGTTCGGCACGCGATGACCGTCGCCAAGCGCGGCGTCGACGAACTCCTGATCGAAGCCGAGTTCGAACAAAAACTGGCCCGTAGCGCGGCCACCGGTAAGCCCTTGCGCATCAAATTGGGCTTGGATCCGACGGCGCCCGACATCCATATCGGCCACACGGTGGTGTTGAACAAGATGCGCCAGTTGCAGGATCTCGGCCATACCGTGATCTTCCTGCTGGGCGACTTCACCTCGTTGATCGGCGACCCGTCCGGGCGCAACTCGACCCGCCCGCCGCTGACCCGCGAACAGATTGAATTCAACGCCAAGACCTACTTCGAACAGGCCGCTTTGGTGCTGGACCGCGAAAAGACCGAAATCCGCTACAACAGCGAGTGGTCGATGGCCCTCGGCGCCGACGGCATGATCAAACTGGCTTCGCGCTACACGGTGGCGCGCATGCTGGAGCGTGACGACTTCACCAAGCGCTTCCAATCGGGCGTGCCGATTTCGGTCCATGAATTCCTGTACCCGCTGATGCAGGGCTATGACTCGGTCGCGCTCGAAGCCGATCTGGAGTTGGGCGGCACCGATCAGAAATTCAATTTGCTGGTCGGTCGCGAACTGCAAAAGCAATATGGACAGGAACCGCAGTGCATCCTGACGATGCCTTTGCTGGAAGGTCTCGACGGTGTCGAAAAGATGTCGAAGTCCAAGGGCAACTATATCGGCATCAGCGAAAAGCCGAACGATATGTTCGGCAAGCTGATGAGTATTTCCGACGACTTGATGTGGCGTTACTTCGAACTGTTGTCGTTCCGGTCGCTGAGCGAGATCGCCGACTTCAAGCGCGCTACCGAAGACGGTCGCAACCCACGCGACTTCAAGGTCTTGTTGGCGCAGGAAATCGTTGCGCGTTTCCATACCCAGAGCGATGCAGAGCGCGCGCTGGAAGATTTCAATCACCGCGCCAAGGGTGGTGTGCCCGACGATATCGCCGAGCTCGCCTTGTCTGGCGCGCCGCTTGCGATCGGCCAGTTGCTGAAGCAGGCCGGTCTGGTGCCATCGACCAGCGAAGCCTTGCGCAACATCGAGCAAGGCGGTGTGCGCATCGACGGTGCTGTGGTGTCCGATAAGGGCTTGAAGCTGGAAGCCGGCACCTACGTGGTTCAAGTTGGCAAGCGCCGCTTCGCGCGCGTGACCTTGAACGCCTGATACGCGCTCCATGATTGCACTGATTCAGCGCGTCTTGCGGGCCGATGTCAGCGTCGACGGTCAGGTGGTCGGCGCCATCGGTCCCGGGTTGCTGGCGCTGGTGTGCGCCGAGCGCGGCGATGATAACGCCGCCGCCGATAAACTGCTCGGCAAGGTGTTAGGCTATCGCGTGTTCAGCGATACCCAGGGCAAGATGAACTGGGGCTTGCAAAATATTGACGGCAACGGGGCGCATGGCGGCTTGCTGCTGGTATCGCAGTTCACGCTGGCGGCCGATACGCAAAGCGGAATGCGGCCCAGCTTCACGCCTGCCGCCGCCCCCGACGATGGGCGCCGTCTGTTCGACTATTTCGTCACGCGGGCTCGCGCTTTGCACAGCACGGTGGCCACCGGCGAATTCGGCGCCGATATGCAGGTGTCTTTGGTTAACGACGGGCCGGTCACGTTCTGGCTCGAAGCGCGGCCGGTCTGAGTAGCGCCAGCCAAGATGGCGCGCGGTACACCGGCACAATTTCAGGATGTCGCGATGCACGCCACCACTCATATCATCCTTGTACGGCATGGCGAGACCGAATGGAATCGTCTCGGACGGCTGCAGGGGCATCTCGACATCGGTCTGTCGGACGAAGGTCATGCCCAGGCCGCTTTGCTGGCCAGGCGTCTGCTCGCCGAGCAGGCCCGCGGTGAGCGCTTTGATGCCTGCTACAGCAGCGATCTGAGTCGCGCGCGCCAGACCGCGCAGCCGCTGGCCGACGCCCTCGGTTTGCCGCTCACTGTTCTATCCGCTTTGCGCGAGCGTCACTATGGGGTGTTCCAGGCCCACGATAAACCCCAGATCGAAGCGCGTTACCCGGAGTTGTACCGAGTCTGGCAAACGCGTGATCCTCACTTCGAACCGCCCGAGGGCGAGTCGATGCAGGCGTTCTATACCCGCGTGAATACGACGCTGGCCGAGTTGGCGCGGGTGCATGCGGGGCAACGCATCGTTTGTGTGGCGCACGGCGGCGTGCTCGATTGTGCCTATCGATATGCGCGGCAGATGCCGCTCGACACGGCGCGCGAACATGTCTTATTGAACGCCAGCGTGAATGAACTGGCCTACCGCAACGGTACGGTCGAAGTGAAACGCTGGGCCGATGTCACCCATTTGACCGCAGGCGCGGTCGACGATCCGGGCGTGCCTGCGTGATACCCCAAGGCGAATTCAGGACGCGCTAGGGTGCCCGGTCGCGACGCGGGCACGAGCGCGTCGCGAAACGCCGTTGCGCAGAGCCCAGCGCATCACCGGGGCCAATGCCAGTACCGAGGGCCGAACGATGGCGCTTCGGAGCGGCGCCAGCCGATCCAGCGCCAGCATCTGCTGTGCCCAGGGCGGCAATAGATCGACCCCGGCACCCAACAATACCTTGGCGACCGGCCAGCTTGTCCGACTGGGCGCGGGCGCATTCAGAACAATACTGGCGACGGCACGCGTGCGGGGCCCCGCTTCGAGTTGGGGCAGGCAGGCATGCAAATAATCGGCGATGGCCTGCCGACTTTTGGGTACGGCATGCGCGCCGAGTAATTCAGCGATCAACGCGGTTTCCTCGTAATAGCGATCCTGTTGCTCGAGACTCAGCGTTGGATCGACATAGCGCAGATAGGCCGCCAGAAAGCTCGATACTTCAGCGACATGGACCCAGGTCAATAAGGCGGGGTCGTCGGCGACATAGGGGCGGCCATCCGGAGCCCTGCCCGTCACGCTGCGATGGATGGTCTTGACGCGTTCAATCAGCGCCAGCGCATCGGCACGGCTGGCGTAGGTGGTGCCGGCAATAAATGTGGCGGTGCGCCGCAAGCGGCCGTAGATGTCTTGGCGGAAATTCGAATGGTCCCACACACCGGCCAGTGCGAGTGGATGCAGTGTCTGCAGTAGCAACGCGCTGACCCCGCCCACCATCATTGAAGTAAAGTCAGCATGAACCTTCCAGCATATCGATGCGGGGCCGAACAAACCCGGGTCGCCGGCCGGGGCGCTGTAGTCAATCTGCGGACCCGAGCCGCTGGTCAGGCGCGTGACCCCCGCTGCAATACGCGTGCGCAACCAGCGCGAGGGCGCCTCGCGCAGGGTATTCGCCGAGTCCGATCGGGTTCGTGCTGCGACGGTTTTGTTGGCTGAATCTGACATGGCACCAGAGGGCGGTACGTACTGAACCATAGGGAAAACAGGGGTTCTTGCCCCAAATCGACGTCCATCCAGTCGGCGTCGACGAGACGACACATCCATGATAGCGCGCGTGAACAAAGCCTGCCGCGTACCGACAGCATGTGCTGTCAGACACCTACCCGTCACTCTGAATCCATCTCCGTGGAATCGGACTCTTCCTGCGTCCGATGATCTATTTAACATGCTAACTTTATTGCGTCGCCGAGCCGGTCTAAAACAAGCCGGTACGGGCCAGGCAGCGCGCTGCAATGGGGGGCTGGTCCAGTTGCGATAGACATCATCACGGAGACAAGGATGTTGCAAGCAAAGAACCATCAATCCCCCTCGCCTCACGCCTGCGCCACGGCTGTGCGATATGCTGTCGCCAGTCTCATGGTCGGCGCGCTAGCGCTGGACGCAATCGGGTTTGCGTCCCCGGCCTACGCAACGGAGCAACCCAAGCCGGCCACCGCCGCAACACGCGCCGTCAACCAGGCAGTCCTTGCCGATCTGCCGTTTGCCAATCGTCAGGACTACGAAGACGTACAGCGTGGCTGGATGGGAACGCTTAGCGACAGCAAGATACGCGATGCGCAGGGCAATGTGGTGTGGGATCTCAATGCCTACGCCTTTCTGAACCAGAATCAGGCACCGGATACCGTCAATCCCAGTCTGTGGCGGCACGCGCAGTTGAACGCGAAAAATGGCTTATTCAAAGTCACCGATCGTATCTATCAGGTGCGCGGCTTCGATCTTTCGAATATGACCATCATCGAAGGCGATACCGGGTTGATCATCATCGATCCCTTGCTGGCCAAGGAAACGGCCCACGCCGCGCTCTCGCTGTACTACCAGTATCGTCCGCAAAAGCCGGTAGTCGCGGTGATCTACTCGCATAGCCATGCCGATCATTTCGGTGGCGTGCAGGGTATCGTCAGCGCCAGCGATCTGACTTCCGGCAAGGTCAAGATCTACGCACCTGACGGTTTTATGCACGAGGCGGTCAGCGAGAACATCTACGCCGGTAATGCGATGACCCGGCGTTCCGAATATATGTTCGGTACCTTCTTGCCCAAGGATGCTCAGGGTCAGGTCGATGCGGGCATAGGCAAAGCGGTATCGCTTGGCACCGTCACGCTGCTGCCGCCCACCGATATCATCAAGACCACGGGCGAAACCCGTACCATCGATGGTGTACAGATCGAGTTCGAAATGGCACCGGGTACCGAGGCGCCTGCCGAAATGCTGATGTATTTCCCGCAATTCAAGGCCTTGTGCATCGCCGAGGATGCGATCAAAACCCTGCACAATCTGTACACCTTGCGCGGCGCAAAGACCCGCGATGCCAGCAAGTGGTGGCGTGCGCTGGACGAAACCCTCACCCGCTACGGTGACCGCTCCGACGTGTTGTTTGGGCAGCATACCTGGCCCACGTGGGGGCAGGATCAGGTGCAGTCTCTGCTGGCCAACGAGCGCGACGCGTATAAATATATCAATGATCAAACCCTGCGCCTGATCAACGAGGGCTATACCAAGACCGAGATCGGCGAGATGGTCAAGCTGCCGCCCACGCTGGCCAAACAATGGTATCTGCGCGGCTACTACGGCACGGTCAACCACAATGCCAAGGCCGTCTACGATTACTACATGGGCTGGTACAGCGGCAATCCCGCCGATCTCTATCCTTTGCCGCCGCGCGAAGCCGCGCAGCACTATGTGACATTCATGGGCGGCGCCGACAACGTGATACGGCAGGCGCGCGTCTCCTATGCGCATGGCGACTACCGTTGGGTAGCGGAGGTTACCAAACAGGTGGTCTATGCCGATCCGCATAATCAAGCGGCGCGCAATCTCGAGGCCGACGCACTGGAACAACTCGGCTATCAGGCCGAATCCGGGCCTTGGCGTAACGAGTTTCTCAGTGGCGCGCTCGAATTGCGCAACGGTGTGGCACCGCAAACCGCCACGGCATCGACCGATGCCGACACGCTCAAGGCTTTGAGCGACGATATGTTCCTCGATTACCTCTCGATCCGCCTGAACGGAGACAGGGCGGCGGGCAAGCGTATCGCCCTGAACTGGGTCCAGCCCGATACGGGCAAGCGTTACGCTTTGCATATCGAGAACGGCGTATTCCTCTACAAAGCCGATGCCGCCGACCCTCAGGCCGATGCGACTCTGACGGTGACACGCGACGGTCTGGTTGCCGTGCTCACCAAGCAGTCGACCTTGAAGCAGGCGCTTGCTACCGGACAGGCCAAATTGGATGGCAATCCGGCCGCACTGGCAGCCTGGTTTGGATTGCTTGATCCTTTCCAGCCCGGCTTCCCTATCGTGTCGCGCTAAGTGTCGATATCCGCCTTTCCCTCTGCGTCTGCCTCGGGCAGGAGGTAAGACGCAGTGAAAGAAAAGGGGCGCTGTAGCGCCCCTTTTTATTGATGCACGACACCGCCGCCTCAGGTGGCGTCGTCCCAGAGTTCGCGCACACCGCCGCTGGTTGGCGCAGCCAGGCCAAAATGACGGTAAGCGAGCAAGGTGGCAACGCGTCCGCGCGGGGTGCGTTGCAAATAGCCCTGCTGGATCAGGAAGGGTTCCAGCACATCTTCGATCGTGTCGCGTTCTTCACCGATGGCCGCGGCGAGATTGTCGACGCCAACCGGTCCGCCATCGAATTTTTGCAGTATGGCTTCCAGTAGCTTGCGGTCCATGATGTCGAAACCGACCGCGTCGACATCCAGCATCTGTAGCGCGGCATCGGCGACCGCGGCACTGATGACGCCGCCTGCCTTGACCTCCGCATAGTCGCGCACACGCCGCAACAGTCGGTTGGCGATCCGGGGCGTGCCGCGCGAACGACGGGCGATTTCGATAGCCCCATCGTCGGCGATGGTGGCGCCCAGCAGATCCGCCGAGCGATGCACAATGCGGGCCAGTTCGGCCGCGGTATAGAACTCCAGGCGGGCGACGATGCCGAAGCGATCGCGTAGCGGATTGGTCAGCATGCCCGCTCGGGTCGTGGCGCCCACCAGCGTGAAGGGTTGCAGATCGAGTTTGACGCTACGGGCCGCCGGCCCTTCGCCTATCATGATGTCGATCTGGTAGTCCTCCAGCGCCGGGTACAGAATTTCCTCAACCACCGGGGACAGGCGATGGATTTCGTCGATAAACAAGACGTCGTTGGCTTCCAGATTGGTCAGCAGGGCGGCGAGATCGCCGGCGCGCTCCAGCACCGGGCCGGAAGTCTGGCGTAAATTAACGCCCATCTCGCGGGCAACGATATGCGCCAGCGTGGTCTTGCCCAGCCCGGGCGGGCCAAACAGCAAAACGTGATCGAGCGCTTCCTTACGACGCTTGGCGGCCTCGATAAAGATCTCGAGCTGGCCGCGGATTTTCTCCTGGCCCACGTATTCGTCGAGCTGGCGTGGCCGCAGCGCGCGCTCGTACACCTCCTCGTTGGGCGAGGTGGGCGAGGGCGTAATAATGCGCTCGGCGCCGAGTTTTTCGGTTTCGATCATGCTGGCATTGTAACCCGGCGGCGCGGTACCGCAGGGCTATCTACACGTCGCCCATGAACGTCTGATCGTCCCGGGCGACTGGGGGCGCTAGCTTTTGGACAGCATTTTCAGGGCGAAGCGTATCCCGTCTGACACACTCGATCCAGCCGGTACCACTTTCACCGCCTGCAATGCCTCTTTTTCCGAGTATCCGAGTGCCAGCAGCGCATTCAGGATGTCGGAACCGTGATCAGTCGGCAGGGGCGCAGCGCCAACCACACCGAGATCCGCCCCCAGCTTGCCTTTCAACTCAAGCAACAGACGCTCGGCGGTTTTCTTGCCGATACCCGGGATACGGGTGAGCCGGGTGGCATCCTGCAACGTCACCACCTGCGCCAGTTCCGGCACGCTCATGCCCGACAACACAGCAAGCGCCATGCGCGCGCCGATCCCGGTGATCTTCAGCAGTTCGCGGAAGGTACTGCGCTCTTCCAGGGTGCCGAAGCCGAACAGCAGATGCGCGTCTTCACGCACGATCATTTGCGTCAACAGCACAATGCGCTCACCCGTGACGGGCAGATTGTAGAAAGTGCTCATCGGTACGTCGATTTCATAACCGACGCCGCCGCAATCGACCAGCAGCCTGGGAGGATTTTTTTCCAGCAAGACGCCGGCAATACGTCCTATCATGGGACTCACCTGCAAGAATAAAGCGTGAGTTTAACGCATAGGCCATAGGGGGCGAGCGTGAGGGCGCGGCCTTCAAGCAGCCGTGTGCGCCTAGCCAACCAACCTTCCGCGCCGAACCCGCAGCCCTTTGCGTGCCAGCGACGGCGCCAGCTCCCCGAGCAGACCGGTCGCAGTCCCGGCGTGGGCATGGCAGATAGCCATGCCCAGTGCATCGGCGGCATCGGTACCCGGCCGGTCTGATAGCGTCAGCAGGCGCATGACCATGTCCTGCATCTGTTCCTTGGTGGCCCGGCCATAGCCAACCACCGCCTGTTTCAGTTGCAGCGCGGTGTATTCGGCGACCGGCACGCCACCGGCAACCAGTCCACAGATTGCGGCGCCGCGCGCCTGGCCGAGCAACAAGGTGGATTGTGGGTTGACGTTGACGAACACCTTTTCGATGGCCGATTGCTGCGGCGCGTATTCGCGTATCAAGGTCGAGATACCCTCGAATATCGTCCCCAGACGTTGGGGCAGATCGGCATCCGCGGTCTTGATCACACCACTGGCCACGTAGTGCAGCTTGTTGCCGTGCTTTTCGATCACGCCAAAGCCGGTGACGCGCAAACCGGGGTCGATGCCTAGGATTCTCATCGTGTGTTTGAAGTCTTGGAAGGGAGGCGGGATGTTTTTTTGCCATGCGCTTTACTATCGCCAGCACTGCCTTGATGGCGGCCGCTATCACTGCCAAGCGCCGTGCCCGGATAGCGCTGGGCGGCATCGCCGTGGTCGCCAAGAAAACGCAGAAAGTGCAGGAATGCGCCAACCGGCGGACTGATCCAGGAGCCATTCAGCAATAGTTGATGTAGCGGCCGTCTGAGTGTCAACCCGGTGACGGGCAATATCTGTAATAACCCCGCCTTGAGCTCAATGCCGAGCGCGAGTGCCGATACGAAGGCGTAGCCCATGCCGGCCGCGACGGTGCGTTTGATCGCTTCTGTGCTGGCCAGCGTCATCACTGCGTGCGGGGCCACGCCATGTGTCGCCAGACCCTGCTCGGTAACGGCACGCGTTCCCGAACCCGGTTCGCGCATCAGAAATGGCAGGTTGCGTAGCTGCTCGACGGCGAGTGGGGTGTATTGCCCAAGCGGATCGCCCGGCGCAGCAATCAGAACCAGTTCGTCTTCAGTGAAGACGCTGAAGGTCAAGGCGTCATCGCGCGCCAGTCCCTCGGTAAAACCCACGTTGATCGTGCCTGCCAGGAGCATGTCCTGGATCGCGCTGGTATTGGCGACCTCCAGCGACAGCTCGATTTCCGGATGCAGGCGGTTGAACTGCGCCAATACCGCGGGTAGCAGGTATCCGCCTATGGTGCGGCTGGCGCCGATCGCGACCTTTCCGCGGCGCAGCGCATGTAGATCGCCCAAAGCCTGAGCCGCTTCCTTTTCTAGCGAAAAGATCCGGTTTGCATAGCCCAATAGCAGCTTGCCGGCTTCCGTCAGGCGTACCCCGCGCGGCAGACGTTCGAACAGCACGGTACCCAGGTGCTGCTCAAAGTCACTCAACTGCTTGGACACCGCCGACTGACTGATGTGCAGCCGCCCCGCGCCCGCGCTGATACCGCCCGCAAGGGCGACAGCATGGAAGATGGCCAGGTGGTTCAGGTTCATGGTCGCGCTGTAGTTAGAGGCCGTGGCTGTACCGCATCCATAGTGCGGTAAGTCACGACGATCCGATTGTAGCGGCTTTGTATGTATAAAAGAGATGGTTGAGAAACATAAAGTGGCATTGCGAGATGGGTTGCATCGGCAATCTGAGGCTCGAGCCCTGGGCAGGCATGTGAGGTAGTCCGATTCGTGTGGGCTGGTTGAACCGAGATGTCGCATGAGCCGTGTCGCTGCCATCGGTGAAAGCGGCAGATCAAGACCGGCCAGAGTGCGCGCATTTTCCTGGCACATCATCGTGACACAGACCGAAGCCTTTCATTCAGTCTGGTTTAGCGTAATTTCAAGATGAATCCCGGGCTAGACCCCGAAAATGCAAGGCGTTGCAGGAGGGAGCCGGGAAGAGATAGCGCCAAGAACATGAAAAAACAGATCCGTCTTCATCGACGCATTCTTTATGTTACTTCGTGTTACTTAATAAATTAAATGCTTCCGCCATGATTCCAGTTCAAGCTGATTTCTCTCTTGAATTAAATCAAACTCCACCCTGCTAAACGCCGATGTAGGCGCTCGATGAATGCATATCGCATCACTGGGTCGTACGTCGTTTTTTGAGGAAATGCTGCGCCGCTTAGCGGTCGTGCGGCCAAGCTGGGAGAGGAAGGATGAAGTTGAAATCGTTGCAGGACCTATCGAACAAGCGCCAGGCGCTATTTCGCAAACGCGGCGAGGAAGGCCTGACGCTGATCGAAGCGTCGATGGTGCTGGCCTTGTCGGCGGTGGTTGTCGCTGGCGTGATGCTGTACTACCAATCCGCATCGGATAACAACCGACTGCAAAGCGCGCTCGGTGAGTTGGGTGGTATCCAGACGGCCATTCAAACGCTGTACTCGGGGCAGTCCGACTACAGTGGTTTCGGTATCAGCGTCTTGACGGGTAATTCGTCGATCCCGCCGAACTACCAAACGTTGACGGCCGGTAAGCTGACTGCGCTCACTAATCCGTGGGGTGGGGGTGTCAGCATCGCCGTCGACACCACGACACCCTCGCAATACACGGTGGCATTTGATAGCGTGCCGCAAAGCGCCTGTACCCCATTCGCATCGCAGAACCTGGGTTCGCAAATGCTGGGACTCAAAATCAATACTCATATCGAGACGGGTGTGCCCTCGCCAGCGAGTGCGGCGGCGGATTGTGACCAAACCGGTTCCGGCGCGAACGCAAATAAGATTACCTGGACCCTTCATTGATTCAGTATCAGTCGATCTAAGCAGCGTCGCGCGGGTTGTTGTTGTCAACATTGCTCGCGCGTATTTCTCGTCTAAATGTAAAAAATCTATCGTCTGAATACCGTTGTGTGTCAGACGCTCATGTAGGAGTTGTCAATGAAATCTCTATCGCTGCAAGCCATCTCGGATAAGCGCCAGGCGCTGTTTCG
>Ga0116226_10002380_pt1 | contig 16362 bp, 13 predicted proteins | sample S1TSphfallax_FD_89692 | JGI IMG/M metagenome (GOLD analysis project Ga0116226, IMG submission 89692) | Host-associated microbial communities from peat moss isolated from Minnesota, USA - S1T2_Fa - Sphagnum fallax MG | ecosystem: Host-associated > Plants > Peat moss > Unclassified | place: USA...
AAAGCTGGACCGAAAACGGCCCGAGCGACCAGATCTTGGTCTGGGCGGGCCAGCCCTTCGGGCGGGTGTTTACCATCCCGCGCCGCATCCAGAGTTGGTCGCCCATGGTGGACGGGCGCTGGATGTGGGCCGACGCGTATGAGCCCAAGGGTTTTTTGTCGTCGTGATGGGGGTCGGATTTTTGATGATCAGTCGATGGGAACGATGACTCGAGTCGACCAGGTGTAGCCTTGAAATACAAACGCCCGATACTCAGTATCGGGCGTTCTTCTCTGAGGATATGATCCAATGACGCTGAAGTGGATCGCCTATCGTACTCCGCCTATGCCACCCGCTGCGTCGCGCCCCCGCCCGGCGAGCGCCAGTTGGCCAGCAGTTGCTGCCATTTGCTGCGCACGGCCTTCAAGTTGTTTTCTTTGACATGGCCGTAGCCGCGGATCGAATCCGGCAGGTTCGCCAGCTCCAGCGCAAGCGCGAGATTGCTTTCGTTCAAGCCCTTCAGCAGCTCTTCGATCAGTGCCTCGTACTCGACGATCAGCGCGCGTTCGGTACGACGTTCCTCGGTCTTGCCGAAGATGTCGAAGGTGCCGCCGCGCAGGAACTTGAACTTGGCGAGCAGTTTGAACGCGCTCAGCATCCACGGACCGTAGGCTTTCTTTACCAGATGCCCATGCGCATCGTGCTTGGCGAACAGTGGGGGCGCCAGATAAAAGCGCAGTTTCCAATCACCGTCGAAGCTGCCGCGGATCTTTTCGATAAAAGCGGGATCCGCGTACAGACGGGCCACTTCGTATTCGTCCTTATAGGCCATCAACTTATGCAGGTTGCGTGCGACGGCTTCGGCCAGACGCGGTTGCGCGCCATGCCCCGGTAGCGCAGCTTCGGCCACACGCACCCGTTCGACCAGTGCGCGATAGCGCTGCGCGTAGGCGGCATCCTGATAGTCGGTCAAATAGCGCTCCCGCTTGGCAACCAGTTGCTCAAGCGAAGTCTGGGTGTGCAGCGTCACGATCTTCTGCGCGGCCGCATCGCCTGCTGCCGAACCAGCGGGCTTGAGCAAAGCCTGCAGCGCATTCAGATCGTGAGCGGCGCGCCGCCCCCATTCAAAGGCGGCTTTGTTCTTGTCGACTTGGACCGCATTCAATTCGATTGCGCGCAGCAGCGACGCCAGACCTAACGGCAGCCAGCCGCGCTGCCAGGCATAGCCGAGCATGAACGGGTTGGTGTAGATCGCGTCCCCGAGTAGCGCGAGCGCCAGTTTGTTGGCATCGATAAAATCGCAGTCGTCGCCGACGGCGGCACGGATATCGTGCTCAGCGCTGCTGCCCGGGAAGCGCCATTGCGGATTCTTGATGAAATCGGCTGTCGGGGTAGCGGCGCTATTGACTGCGACGCGTGTCTTCTCGTTGGTACGGGAGAGGGCTTCGTCGCCGGCGGTCACCAGTGCGTCGCAGCCGATTACCAGGCTGGCTTCGCCCATCGCGATGCGAGTCGCATGGATATCGTCGGGGCGATTGGCGATCTGCACGTGGCTCATCACCGCGCCACCCTTCTGTGCGAGGCCGGTGATGTCGAGCACCGTCACCCCCTTGTTTTCCAGGTGGCCGGCCATGCCCAGCAAGGCGCCGATCGTGACCACGCCGGTACCGCCCACGCCGGTGACCAGCACGCCGTAGGGCGAGCCGATTTCAGGCAGGGTCGGTTCCGGCAGCGGCGGCAGGCTGGCGCTGGATAGATCGAAGGCCGATGCGGCCGGCTTCTTCAACTGGCCGCCTTCGACCGTGACGAAGCTCGGGCAGAAACCATTGACGCAGGAGTAGTCCTTGTTGCAGGTCGATTGATTGATCTGACGCTTCGTGCCGTATTCGGTTTCCAGCGGTTCGACCGACAGACAGTTCGACTTGACCGAGCAATCGCCACAGCCTTCGCAGACCGCTTCGTTGATCACCGCGCGTTTGGCCGGATCGGGGTAGGCGCCGCGTTTGCGGCGGCGGCGTTTCTCGGTGGCGCAGGTTTGATCGTAGATCAGAATCGAGGTGCCGCGCAGCTCGCGCAGTTCGCGCTGAATCTCGTCCAAACGTTCTCGGTGATGGACCGTGACGCCGTCGGCCAGCTTGATGGCCGAGGTATATTTTTCCGGCTCGTCGGTGACGATGACGATCTTGACCGCGCCTTCCGCCGCCAGTTGCTGGGTGATCTGCGGCACCGTCAGCACGCCGTCGACCGGCTGGCCGCCCGTCATCGCGACGGCGTCGTTATAGAGGATCTTGTAAGTGATGTTCACCTTGGCGGCAATCGCCGCGCGGATCGCCAACAGACCCGAGTGGAAATAGGTGCCGTCGCCGAGATTGGTGAAGACGTGCTGTTCATTGGTGAACGGTGCCTGACCGACCCAGGCCACCCCTTCGCCACCCATCTGGCTGAAGGTGGTGGTGCTGCGATCCATCCACACTGTCATGTAGTGGCAGCCGATCCCGGCCATCGCGCGTGAACCTTCCGGCACGTTGGTCGAGGTGTTGTGTGGGCAACCGGAGCAGAACCAGGGTTTGCGGTCGGCCGTCACGCGCGGTTTGGCCAGCGCGCGTTCCTTGGCTTCGATCACGGCAATGCGGGCGGCGATACGCGCACGAACGTCGGCCGGCAGGTCGAATTTTTCCAGGCGCTTGGCGATCGCCTTGGCGATCAGCGCAGGCGACAATTCGTAGTGGGCCGGCAGCAGCCAGTTGCCCATCGGCACCGACCATTCGCCGCCGGCGCCATCTTTTTCGTCGAATTTGCCGTAGACACGCGGGCGCGACGAATCGGGCAGGTTGTACAGCTCTTCCTTGATCGCGTATTCGAGAATCTGGCGCTTTTCTTCGACCACCAGGATTTCCTGCAGGCCTTGCGCGAACGCATGCGCGCCCTGGGCTTCGAGCGGCCAGACGCAGCCGACCTTGTACAGACGAATGCCTAGCTGCGAGCAGGTGGCATCATCCAGACCCAGGTCCACCAATGCCTGACGGACGTCGAGGTACGCCTTGCCGCCCGTCATGATGCCGAAGCGCGCGTGCGGCGAGTCGATTTCGACCCGGTCGAGCTTGTTGGCGCGCACGTAGGCGAGGGCGGCGTAGAACTTGTAATCGAGCAGACGCGCTTCCTGCACCAGCGGCGGATCCGGCCAGCGGATATTGAGGCCGTCGGGCGGCAGGATGAAATCTTCGGGCAGGACAATTTTCAGGCGATGCGGATCGATTTCGACCGAGGCCGACGATTCCACCACGTCGGTCACGCATTTCATCGCGACCCACAGGCCCGAGTAGCGGCTCATGGCCCAGCCATGCATGCCGTAGTCCAGGTACTCCTGAACGTTGGACGGGAACAGGACAGGCAGCCCGCAGGCCTTGAAAATATGTTCGGATTGGTGCGCAAGGGTGGATGATTTGGCAGCGTGGTCGTCGCCGGCCAGCACCAGTACGCCACCGTGCTTGGACGAACCCGCCGAATTACCGTGCTTGAAGACGTCGCCGCAGCGGTCTACGCCCGGTCCCTTGCCGTACCACATCGAGAAGACGCCATCGTATTTGGCGCCAGGGTACAGATTGACTTGTTGTGAGCCCCACACCGCCGTGGCTGCTAAATCTTCATTGACGCCGGGTTGAAACACCACCTGATTATGCGCCAGGTGCTTTTTGGCCTTCCATAGCGATTGATCGAGTCCGCCCAGAGGCGAGCCGCGATATCCGGAAATAAAGCCTGCGGTATTCAGTCCCTGCGCGCTATCGCGCTGGCGTTGCAGCATCGGCAGGCGCACCAGCGCCTGTATGCCGCTCATATAGGCACGCCCGGCTTCGAGCGTGTATTTGTCGTCTAGCGTGACGGATGACAACGCGGCTTCGAGCTTGGCTCGTTGCTCGGCGTCAAGCGGGGCATTCATCTGTGTACTCCTCAACCGGATTTGGGATCGCCAAAACAGCGCGGACGTTTCCGTCTTGTGAACGGTCGGTCCAGGTCATTTTCTTATTCTGTTTCACTGCGATGGTAGCACCGTGGTCTGGGGCCGGGCAAACCCGGACAAATACCCTGCGGGTATATCCTGACTGACGTAACGTCAAGTACGGCAAGGGCTTTTTGAGGTGGTGGCAGGCCGGGGCCGGTTTTATCGCTGGTGGCGGTGATCCGGTTAAACCCGCTGCCCGATGGTGCCCGGGCGAAGTGTAAAAACGTGTTTCCGCGGGAACCGTCGATGAGCGTGCTGTCTAATGGGTTCGTCGTGCTGCACCGTTACGGTGCGGTGCGTATTGCAACGGTGAGTGACAAGGAGTTCCGATGGAAAAGCGCCATATTCAATCGTTCTTGATGGCTTCCGCCGCATTCTTCGCATTGAACGCGACAGCGCGGCCGGCGCAGCCGCCTGCGCCGTCTACGCCGTCCAGTCTATCCAGCGCGCATGTGCCAGGTGCCGCGCGCAACGGTAGCGCGTCGCGCAACTAGGCCGAAACCGTCGATCCGGCTGCTCAGACTGATCGAGCGGCAGGCCTTCAGGTGCCCAAAGCAAAACCCCGTCGCGGCGTGGCACCGCGACCAGGTTTTTTCCAGCGTGTGAAGCCGTGTTGAGTTTAAGCCGGCACCTTGCCCGGCACCACGCCGCGACGGATTTGATCGAGTTCGATCGATTCGAACAGTGCCTTGAAGTTGCCTTCGCCGAAGCCTTGATTGCCCTTGCGCTGGATGATCTCGAAGAAGATCGGTCCGATCTGGTTTTCGGTGAAGATCTGCAGCAGCAGATCGTCCTGGGCCCCGTCGATCAGGATCTTGCGCTTGTGCAGCTCGGCCAGAGGTTCGCCGTGATTCGGAATACGGCGGTCTACCAGCTCGTAATACGCATCGATGGTGTCGAGCAGCTTGACGCCGTTTTGGCGTAAGCCATCGACGGTCTGGTAAATGTTTTCGCTGCCCAGGGCAATATGCTGGATCCCTTCACCGTGGTAGGCGTCCAGGTATTCCTGAATCTGCCCTGGCTGCTCCGAACCCTCTTCATTGATGGGGATCCGGATCTTGCCGCAGGGTGAGGTCATGGCCTTGGACTTGACGCCCGTGACCTGGCCTTCGATATCGAAGTAACGCACTTCGCGGAAATTGAACAGGCGCTCATAGAAGCCCGCCCATTCCGTCATGCGGCCACGGTGCACGTTATGCGTCAGATGGTCGATATAGGTCAGGCCGCGGCCCACCGGGTTGGGCTCGGCACCCTCGATGGGCACGAAATCGACATCGTAAATGCTGATATTGCCGACGCTACCGGGGGCTGCGCCGTCTTTGCCTTGCCAGCGGTCGACAAAATAGATCAGCGAATCGCCGATGCCCTTGATCGCCGGTATGTTCAATTCCATCGGGCCGGTCTTGTTGTCGAAACCCCAGGCGCCCAGTTCGAGCGCATGCTGATAGGCCTTGGCCGCATCCTTGACGCGAAACGCAATCGCGCAGATCGAGGGGCCATGCAGACGCGCAAAGCGCTGGGCAAAGGAATTCGGTTCGGCATTGATCAGGAAATTGATACTGCCCTGACGATATAGCGTGACGTCCTTGTGGCGATGGCGGGCGATGGCGGTGAAACCGAGGTTTTCGAACACCTGACCCAACGCTTTAGGATCCGGTGCGGTGTATTCGATAAATTCAAAACCGTCGGTTCCGACGGGGTTGTCCCACAACGGCTGTGACATGTGCGGCTCCTGATCTGGGGAACGCGTGCTCGGGCACGCAGATATGCTTTAGCGCAAGTGTAGGACGTCAATAGAGGCGAGTGATTGCGAAATTACCGATAAAATGACTGATGTGCGCAATTTAATTGCGCTAAATATCCATGTCGGGGCAGAGTATGGCGAAGGTCAGTTTGGATGCGATAGATAGGCGGATCCTGGCGGTCCTGCAGGTGGATGGACGTTTGTCGAACCAGGAAATCGCGGATCGCGTCAATTTATCGCCCAGTCCGTGTCTGCGGCGCATTCGGCGCCTGGAGGAGGCGGGTGTGATCCGCGACTATGTCGCATTGTTGGACCCTGACAGGCTGGGCCTGGGCTTGTTGGCCTACGTCAACGTGCGGCTGGAAAAGCGCAGTACCGGTGTGCCGCGTAGCGGTTTCGGCTCAGAGGCCGCGACCGACTCGCACGCCAGTGCGTTCAGCGCCGCGATCGCCGCTTGGCCGGAAGTCGTTGCTTGCTATGCGATGACGGGGGAGATGGACTATCTGCTGCGGGTTCATGTCGAAGACATGGCGCATTTTTCACGCTTTGTGCAGGATCAGTTACTGCATCACCCGAGTGTGATCGATGTGAAGACCAGTTTTTCCCTGAAGTGCATCAAGGAAACCACGGCGCTGCCTTTGCTATAGCAGATCTGGCGCGATGGGCTTGTACCGTGGCGGTGGGGTGTAGCGCGAGACGGCTGGTGCAAGCCGTCTCGGCGTGAGTCGTGTGTGGGTTTCAGGCCGCGTCGGCGTAGGCCTGCGGCAGCAGCGCGCTGAAGATGCGGGAAGCCGTGCGGGCCTGACGTTTGAAAGCGTAGTCGAACACGGCAGCCTGCTCCTGCAGCAACTCCGTGATGATGCTGACCGAATCGGATGGCGGCAGGGTCAAATACGCGTCGGCTTCACCGTACTCGTACTGGATTTCCATTCCGGCCTTTTTCGCGATATGCATCATCGTCGAATTGCGCGACAGGCAGTGCATGTAGAGCGTGGTCACATTGCTGTTGCGGCAACGCATCGCGGCGCGTTCGAACAGACGCGAGCCGATACCACGGCGGCGCGCGCTTTCGCTGACCGAGACGCCCAATTCAGCAGTGCGACCGCCGGCAGTTTCCGCCAGATAAGCCAGATGGCCGGCGCCAACCAGAGCCAAATGGCTATCGAACACACCCAACACGGTATCTTTGGTGAAATCGATGCCTTTGACGTAATTTTCGATCACGTGATCCGGCACGATCTGGCCGAAACGCAGCAGGCGATCGTCAGGACCCAGCGCCAGGAAGTGGGCCAGCAGGCGTTCGCGGTCAGCCGATGTCAACTCGCGTACCAATACCGGGGCGCGCGCCGGAATCGACAGATTCGCGCGTTGCACTTCAACGGATGGAGCGGTTTTCGGCGTATCCACAAGCTTCTCCTGCAAGACCCTGGCCCGGCTGCCGAGCCGGGCGGTTCAACGCAACGCACCAGGTTGTGCATTGCAACAAGCGAATTATATACAAGATGCATCTCATAAACTAGGGAAAACCCTAGATGTCGAGAGCGACCTCTAATTCGTCTGACATCCTGGCTCGACGGGGCTGATGGGGGTATCGGCGGGCCGGCAGTGTGCCACTGCCTGAGATTGGCGGCGATGCGCAGCCGGCTGAACGATGTTCAGCGCGGCCTTAATTCATTTCGCGGGCGGGGTGGCGGTGAAACCCGGCAGGCCGTTTTCCAGGACCCGTATCACCGCGTCGGCGAAATCGCGATAGCCCATGGGACCGCCCGGCTTGAGCCAGGTAAAGGTCCAGTTGATCATGCCGAACACCATCATGGTGAGCGGTGTCTGGTTATGGCGGTCCACGGAATCGGGATAGGCGCGTGTCAATTGCCGGGAAAACGCCGCGACGACGTCGCGCTGGCGGTCCAGCACGATATCGCGTTGGGTCGGGGCTAAATACTTTACGTCGTTCAGCAGGGCGATGTGGCGGCTGTGCGAAGTTTCGTATTCGGCCAGGAAAGCCCGCACCAGTTCGGCAAAGGTGTCGCGCTCGGACAGACGGCGCCGCTGCGCCGCCGCCTCGACCTCGGTGATGATCAGCATCAGCCGCGTGGTGTAGCGGTCGAGCAGATCGAACAGGATCGCTTCCTTGCTCTCGTAGTAATGATAGAGGCGCGCTTTGGAGGTGCCGCTGGCCAGCGCAAGGTCGGCCATCGAAGTGCTTGGATAGCTGGATTCGGCGAATTTCTGTGCCGCCAGTTCCAGGATCTGCTCGCGCTGTGATTCGTGGTCGGGTGCTCGGGTACGTGCCATTAAGTCGGTCTATATGCGGTCAGGCCGATGCGACGGAGCGCACTTCGGCGCTGCGCATCTGCGGCGGCGTGCCTTGCAGCGTGACCCGTCCGGTGGCTGCAAGCTCGCGGCAGCGCCAGTTGATCAGCGTATCAGAGGCAAAGAAGCCGACCGTGTCGGCCATCATGCGGGCTGCGATTTCGCTGGCGGTTTGCCAATTGCCATCGAGCTGCTCGAGGATCAGGGTGTCGATTTCGGTGAAGGCGCCGCTTTCGAAGGAATTGGTGCGCCAGCGCCGCACGTCGCTATTCATCAGCTTCAATTCCTGCCACTCGAGCGCGAGGCGCCCGATGCGCAGCAGGGAAATGGGCGCAATGGTTTTGAGCCGGGTTTGCAGCGCGGCGGCCGGGTAGCGCCCCAGAGAGGCGGAACCGTGCGGCCAGGGCGCCACCGCGCCGAGTTCGCGCGCCGTCAGGCCGATTTCGTTCAAACGCTGGGGTTGGTTGCGCAGGTGGTAGGCGATGCGGCGCAGCAGCAGTTGGTCGCCCGAGCTCTGTCCGTGCCACACCACCACTTCCGAGCGGCTGTCGACCACGGCGGCGAGCGTTTTTTCGGCGCGCTCAAATTCCTCGTACAAGTCGCGCTCGGGGTTGGCGAGCACGCGTTGCCAGAAGCCGGCGCGGATAATCAGGTTGTCGTCGACCGCACGCAGCGGGCCGATCGCCAGGTCGTCGCGCATCGAAACCACGGTTTCGTCGCGCCCGGCCTCGAGTAATACCGTACTGAGCAGCTTGGCGGCTATGTCGCCGTTGACAATATGGATATAGCTCATGGACACAGGTAATCGACTGAAAAAGAAGCGGAAAGTGACGCTCACTTTCCGCCAGCTTGCGAATTGTAAGGCATTTTCCGGCGGTGTCGTCAGACAGCATTCGTCGAATGCGCCATTCGCTACATCGCCTTACGCTGCGTCCCGTCGATTCAACGCTCGTCGTAGCTGATCACCACCCGCTCGCTGAGCGGATGACATTGGCAGGTCAGCACGAAGCCCGCTTCGATCTCGTGCGGCTCCAACGTGTAGTTCTTATCCATCGTGACCTCACCTTCCAGCACACGGGCCCGGCATGTACAGCAGACACCGCCTTTGCACGCATAGGGCAGATTCATGCCCGCGTGCAAGCCGGTATCCAGCACACTGACGCCGACGTAGGGCATGCGCAACGCGCGCTCCTTGCCGTCGGCAATCAGCACCAGCTGTGCGGTCGGTCCCGCGTCGTCGACCACTGTCGGAGCGACCCCCGCTTGCGGCAATGGCGTGCCGAACCGTTCGATGTGGATTTGCTCACGCGCCACACCGGCCTCCAGCAAAGCGGCTTCGGCTGCGTCCATCATCGGTGCCGGACCGCAGATAAAGGCAGCGTCGATGGAGGCTGCGGGTAGCAAGGTGGCGAGGAAGGCGCGGCACTTGTCGACGTCAAGCAGCCCGTTGAAGAGCGCGATATCCTGGGCATCGTCGGAGAGGACGTGATAGAGGGTCAGACGACCGAGATAACGATTCTTCAGATCTTCCAGCTCTTCCGCAAACATGATGGCCGGCACCGTGCGATTGCCGTAGACCAAAGTAAAGCGGCTGCCGGGTTCGACTGCCAGCGTTTCCTTGATCAAGGCCAGCATCGGGGTGATGCCGGAGCCGCCAGCAAAGCCGACGTAATGGCGGGCTTGTTGCGGATCCAGCGGTGTGAAGAAGCGCCCATCCGGGGTCATGACATCGATCGTCGCGCCGGCACGTAGTGTTTCGTTGGCGAAATTCGAGAACTTGCCCCCGGGTACGCGCTTGATACCCACGCGCAGTTCGCCGTTGCGCGCGTAGTCGCGCGGCGCGACGCAGATCGAATATGAACGGCGCGCTTCTTCCCCGGCTATCGCTGCCTTCAAGGTCAGGAATTGGCCTTGTTTGAAGCGGTACGCCTCGCGCAGGGACTCCGGTACTTCGAATGAGATCGTCACCGCGTCACGGGTTTCGGGGCGGACTTCGCGGATGCGCAGGGTATGGAATTGCGGGGTCGCCATGATGTTTAATAGGGTTTGAAGTAGTCGAAGGGCTCGCGACAGGCGCGGCAGCGATATAAGGCCTTGCAGGCGGTGGAGCCGAACTGCGCCAGGCGCTCGGTGTCCGCCGAGCCGCAATGCGGGCAGTTCGGCGGCGTCAGCGCCGGCCGTGCGCGAATAAACTGCACCGGCTGTGTATCGGCTGCTCGCGCGCCCGGCGGCGCGATGCCGTAGCGGCGCAACTTGGCGCGTGCTTCGGGCGTGATCCAGTCGGTGGTCCAGGCCGGTGTCAAAGTCGTGACGATACGGGCCGGACCGAGACCTGCCGCACTCAACGCGCGCTCGACATCTTCGGCAATCTGGGACATCGCTGGGCAGCCCGAGTAAGTCGGCGTGATCACGACTTCGAGCGCGACCGGATCGGCTGCGTTCACGGACTCATCCGCCGATCTCGGCGCGGCGAGGCGTACCTCGCGCAGGATGCCAAGCTCCCGGATCGATACCACCGGGATTTCGGGATCCGGTACCGCTTCCAGTACCTCCCACGCGCGCGCTAGTCTGGTTGCGTTCGAATTTGGCTCGCTGGCGTCGGCTGTTACTACCGCGGGCGGCGCCTTGAGCGAGACCTCAGGCGACGAAGCTGGCCAAGCGAACGGCGAGACGATGGGCTTGGGCATGGCGGCGCTCCTGCGCGATGCGCGCTGTTACCAGCTCGCGCCGGGATGCTGACGCGCGACGCTTTGCAGTTCAGCCAGCAGATAACCCATATGCTCCGAGTGAATGCCGAGTTTGCCGGTGGTGGTGTAAATGCCGGTTTGCGGCAGCGCCAGCGTCGCCTCGTCGATCGTTGGCGTCACCAGATCGAGCCAATCTTGCTTGAGATCGGCGCCACGCGGCCCCAGGCCTTGGAGTGCAATCCCGTCTTCAAGCGCGTCGGGACTGAAGAACTCGTTGGTGTAGGGCAGCAGATAGTCGAGCGCGGCCTGGGCCCGACGATGCGATAACTCAGTGCCATCGCCCAGGCGCACCAGCCACTCCTGCGCATGATGCAGGTGATAGCTGTTTTCCTTGATCGACTTGGCGGCAATGGCGGCCAGCTCCGCGTCGCTCGATTGCTCGAGCCGTGACCACACCAGCGCCATCAACGCCGCGTACAGAAAGTTGCGCACGATGGTCACCGCATAGTCCTTGTCCGCGTGCGCGGTGCCAGCGAGCGGGCCGTAATGCGGTAACTCGGTCAAGGTGTAATTGGTGAACTGGCGCTCGCTACGCCAATAGGCGTAGTCGTTTTCGCTCAAATTCAGCCCGGTCAGTGCGTTTTCGAGCGCGGCGGCGCGTGTATAGAGCAGGCGCGCCTGACCGATCAAGTCCAAGCTGAGATTGGTGAGCGCAATATCCTCTTCCAGCACGGGGCCGTGCCCGCACCATTCGCTATTGCGTTGCCCGAGGATCAAGGCGTTGTCGGCCAGTCGCAGTACATAGGCCAGGTGTTGCTGCATCATATTCGTCGCGCTCATGGCTTTACATGTGATTGACTGCGTCGGGCAGTTCGTAGAAGGTCGGATGGCGGTAGATCTTGTCGGCCGCCGGTTCGAACAACTCGCCCTTGTCATCGGGATTGGATGCAGTAATGGCATTCGACGGCACGACCCAGATGCTGACGCCCTCCTGGCGGCGGGTGTAAACATCGCGCGCCATCCGCAGCGCCATGGTGGCGTCGCTGGCATGCAGGCTGCCGCAATGTTTATGATCCAAACCTTGTTTGCTGCGCACAAAAACTTCCCACAGCGGCCATTCCTGATTCATCTTGTTCTCCTGTTGGGTTGCGGCGGGTGTGTCAGGCCGCTTTGGCGCGGGCACGCTCGCTTTGTTTGCGGGCGTGGGCGAGTGCCGCCTCGCGCACCCAGGCCCCATCTTCGTGGGCCTTCACGCGAGTCGCCAGGCGCTCTTTGTTGCAAGGCCCGTCGCCATTGACGACGCGCCAGAATTCGTCCCAATCGATCACGCCGTAGTCGTAGTGGCCACGCGCCTCATTCCAGCGCAGATCCGGGTCGGGGAAGGTCACGCCCAACACCTCGGCTTGCTGCATGGCGGCGTCGACGAATTTTTGCCGCAGGTCGTCGTTCGAAATCCTTTTGATGCCCCACTGCATGGTTTGCGTGCTGTGGATCGACTCCTTGTCGCTCGGGCCGAACATCATCAATACCGGCCACCACCAGCGATCGACCGCCTCCTGCACCATGTGGCGTTGGGCCTGAGTGCCTTGCATCATTGCCAGCAGAGCGTCAAAACCCTGGCGCTGATGGAACGACTCTTCCTTGCAGATGCGGATCATGGCGCGCGCGTAGGGGCCGTAGGAGCAACGACATAGCGGCACCTGATTCATGATGGCGGCGCCATCGACCAACCAGCCGATCACACCGACATCGGCCCAGGTCAGGGTCGGGTAGTTGAAGATGCTGGAATATTTGGCGCGGCCGCTATGAAGCGCATCCAGCATCTGGTCGCGCGAACTGTTCAGCGTTTCGGCGGCGCTATACAGATACAGACCGTGACCGGCTTCGTCCTGCACCTTGGCCAGCAGAATGGCCTTGCGCTTCAGGCTCGGTGCGCGCGAGATCCAGTTGCCTTCCGGCAGCATGCCGACAATTTCTGAGTGGGCATGCTGGGAAATCTGGCGCAACAGGGTCTTGCGGTAGGCCTCGGGCATCCAGTCCTGGGGCTCGATTTTCTGATCTGCCGCAATCCGGGCGTCGAAGCGGGTTTGCGCGTCCTGATCCGCTGGGACGGCTTCGAGCGGGGCCGACGGGTTCGGTAGATCGAGCGATTGTGTATACATAGGAGCTCCAGGGATCTGGATAGACAGTTTTCCCAGTATAAATCAACCGACCGGTCGGTTTATAAATTTTTTCGATACGTCCTGGGGTTTCGACTGACTTGGGCTATGGCGCCGGGCTGGCTCGCCGGCGTACCATGACGTGCCCAAGGCTGACATGTGATTCAGCTGTCTCCCACGTTGTATTTTTTGCGTTTCCGCCCATGCGCGTGCCTTCTGAACCTGCTGGCAGCTCAACCTCGATCGCGTCGACCACGTCGAATATGTTCGAGCAGGCGCAAGCGTGGCATCGGCAGGGCCAGTGGCGTGAGGCGGAAGCCGCATACCGCAGGGTGCTGCAACAGATGCCGCATGATGTGCCGGCGCTGCATTGGTTGGGACTGATGCTTTACCAATGCGGGCGTCACGCAGAAAGTGCTGAATTGTTGCTCCTGGCCGCCGCCGGCGCGCCGGCGGATCCCGAGATTCGCGCCAACCTCGCCGTCGTGCTGCAGGCTTCGGGCCAGCTCGAGCCAGCGTTGGCAGCATGCTCGGCGGCGTTACAGATCCGTCCCGATTATCCGGAGGCGCTCAATACCCGGGGCAATATTCTGCGCGGCCTGCGTCGCTTGGAGGCGGCCTTGGCCGACTATGAGCGTGCTTTGGCCTTACGCCCGAGTTATCCCGATGCGCTGAGCAACCGCGCTAGCGTGCTGGTTCGGCTGGGATTGCCGGCGGCGGCGCTGGCCAGTACCGAGCTGGCTTTACGAACGGCGCCGGGCTTTGCGCCGGCATGGAACAATCGCGGCATCGCCTTGGTAGCCTTGGGACGCTACCAAGAGGCGCTTGATAGCTATGCGCACGCGACCCAACTGAACCCGTCCTATGGCGATGCGTATTTCAATCAGGCCCTATGCCTCTTGCTGCAGGGCGAGTTTCGGCGTGGATGGGCATTGCATGAGTGGCGCTGGCGGGCCCAGGGGCTGGCTTTGCAAGCGCGTCAGTGCGCCCGGCCACTGTGGCTGGGGCAGGGCGGCGATGTATTGGGAGCCCTGTCGCCCTGGCCGGTCAGTGCAGCGGATCTGAGCGGCAAAACCATCCTGCTGCACGCGGAGCAAGGGTATGGCGACACGCTGCAATTTTGCCGTTTTGCCCCCGAGTTGGCGGCGCGTGGCGCGCGCGTGCTGTTGGAAGTGCAGCCGCCGCTGCGCAGCTTGGTCGCGACCTTGCCGGATGTTGAGGTATTTGCCCGCGGCGACGCGCTGCCCGCGTACGATCTGCATAGCCCCTTGCTGAGCCTGCCCCACGCCCTGGGGATCACCCTCACGACCTTGCCGACCGTGTCATCCTATCTGCGCCCGGATGCGGCACGTAGCGAGCGTTGGCGCACCCGTTTTGCTGCCGACCCGCGTCCTCTGATCGGCTTGGCTTGGTGCGGCAATCCGGCGCACGCCAACGATCGCCAGCGTTCCATCCCGCTCGCTGAACTGATGCCCTTATCGGCATTGCCCGCGCGCTTTGTCAGTCTGCAGCCTGAGGTGCGGGTGTCCGATAGGGAAGCATGGATTCAGTTCGGCATGGACGATGTCGCCGCCGAACTGGGCGACTTCAGCGATAGTGCCGCGTTACTCGCCTGCGTCGATCATGTCGTCACCGTCGACAGCGCGGTCGCGCATCTGGCGGGAGCGCTAGGACGCCCGACCCATGTACTGTTGCCGCACGCCCCGGATTTCCGTTGGTTGCTGGCGCGCAGTGACACCCCCTGGTATCCGTCCGTGCAACTCCTGCGCCAGACGCGCCCAGGAGACTGGGCGGATGTGATAGCTCATCTGTTGGATAAATTATCGGCGCAACTCCCGGCGCCATAGTCGGAATAAAGTGCGACCGCGGTCGGTCATCGCGAGCGGCGCCTTAATCAAGGGCGCGATGGCACCCCGTCGGACGTTCGGGCACAATCGACGGCTCTTTCGTTCGGGCTCAATAGCTATGATTTCCCCTGCGCGTTTTTATCGTCGCTGGTTGGTCGCGGCGACCCTATGCAGTGTGGCGCTGCCGACCGCTCAGGCCTGGGCCCAGGCTCCGCATTGGGTCGCGGCGTGGGCCGCGGCACCGCAAAGCGTCTCCGATAATCCCGCCGCGCCCGGCTTCGACCGCGCTCCGGCTGTGCGCCATCAGACAGTGCGTCAAATTATTTATACCGACGCGACCGGGGCTCAAGTCCGCATCGAAATCAGTAACCGTTACGGACGTGTACCTCTTGTGCTTGATGCGGTGCATCTGGCCTATGCGCGACCCTCAGCGGCGATCGAGCCGGCTAGCGATCGTCCGGTCAGCTTCGGTGGCCAACGCAGTATTGTGATTCCCGCCGGTCAAACGGTGTGGAGCGACCCGATCGGCCTGGCGGTGCAACGCGGCATGCCGCTGGCAATCAGCTTCTATCTCGACGGCAGTGTGGCCCCGTCCACTTGGCATAAGCTGGCCAGCCAGGTGAACTACCTGTCAGAGTCGGGCGACCATGTTGCCGATGCCGAAGGCGCGGCGTTTCGGGGTCGCTTTACGTCCTATCTGTGGTTGAGCGGCGTTGCAGTGGATACAGGTGCCGAATCGAACGCCTACGCGGTGGTGGCTATCGGGGATTCCATTACCGACGGTATGCGCTCTACGTTGAATGCAAATCAGCGTTGGCCAGATCTGCTGGCGCGTCGACTGGCGCAGCAGAACGTGGCGGTGGTCAATGCCGGCATTAGCGGAAACCGGCTTCTCAGCGATTCGCCCTGTTACGGCGAGCGCCTGGTGTCTCGTTTTGATGCCGACGCGCTGACGCAGCCGAGCGTCAAGGTGGTATTGGTGCTGATCGGCATCAACGATATCAACTTCGCAGCCACGCCTGCCCACGGCGGCCTGGATTGCGATCTGCCGCATACGCGGATAGACGCGGCACAACTGATAGCCGGCTACCGCACTTTGGTGGCGGCTGCCCATGCACGGGGTTTGCGGATTCTGGGCGCTACCTTGACGCCGGCCAGCTTGCCGCCGGCCAGGGAGGCGACTCGTGAAGCAGTCAATCAATGGATACGGCACAGCGCCAGCTTCGATGGGGTGCTCGATTTCGACGCCGTGTTGCGCGATCCGGCTGATCCGAATCGCCTTTTGCCCCGCTTTGATAGCGACGATCACATTCATCCCAGCGACGCTGGCTACGCCGCGATGGCGCAAAGTGTCCCGTTGAGCGTCTTGTCGCCTCGATGAGTTGAGTTTCTTTTTTCGCTAAGTCCTTGAGTTATTTGGAGGATTTTCGGCGTGTTGAAGAAGCTGCAAAAAAACGCTTGCAAGGGCTGGCGGGGTTGGCTAATATTCGTCCCCTCGCATCACGGCGCTGGCAACGGCAGACGCGGTGTGAGGCCCGGAAAGCCAGGCGTAGCCTGGGTTTTTGGGGTTGATAAGTAAGTGGAGTGTGAGCGGAAATAAAGCGAGCGCGAAGCAAAAAAACTTGTTGACGAG